>JQIA01000526.1_pt1 | contig 19562 bp, 11 predicted proteins | sample 811431 | NCBI WGS metagenome assembly JQIA01 (sample SAMN02998118, study PRJNA258478) | marine sediment metagenome | biome: marine; feature: seafloor; material: sediment; isolation source: oil-polluted sediment collected from 3 locations (0.5 km, 0.7 km and 0.9 km)... | place: USA: Gulf of Mexico ...
GAGCCTTAATTTTAGCTGCAAGTTCAAAACCGTTCAGTTTAGGCATCGTCTTATCAGTAATTACCAGATCAATTATATCCATATCCTTTCTGTACAATTCCAGGCCTTTAATCGGGTCAGTTTCATGAATAACATTATACCCAAGGGATTTAAGTGAAATCTTACCGATCTTTATTATTGCAGCTTCATCGTCAATGAAAAGAATCGTTTCGTCTCCTTTTGGTAATGAAGTATATTTCTCCTTTTTTTCTTTTTCATTAATCTCTTCTTCATCATAAACCGGAAAAAAAACCTCAAAGGTTGTCCCCTCACCCAATATACTCCTGACATGTATCGATCCTTTGAATCCTGTTACAATACCATGCACAACGGCAAGTCCGAGACCAGTGCCTTCCCCCTGATCTTTTGTTGTAAAATATGGAATAAAGATTGACTCAAGATCTTCTTTTTTTATACCATATCCGGTGTCATTTACCTCAATTCTTATATATGAAGCAGCCTCCAACTCAGGATATATAATTTTCAAATTTGAATCGGGTATTACCGTATCTACATTAATTTTTAACTCGCCACCCTTTTCTTTCATAGCGTGCCAGGCGTTTGTACAAAGATTCATAAGGACCTGATGAATCTGGGTAGGGTCAGCCAATATAGTATCATTTTTTGCGTTTAAATTTAATTTGATTCTAATCGTACTGGGTAAAGAAGCTTTTAAGAATTTTGCAACTTCTTTGACCATAGATATTACTTTTACAGATCCTTTTGTCTGTTCGGTCTGACGGCTGAAAGCAAGAATTTGTGCGACCAGATCTTTTGCCCTGATTGCACTATCAAAGACCTGTAACATGTAATCTTTCATTTCTGAAATATCTGTTACATCATCATCTATGCCCATTTCAGAGTATCCCAGAATAACAGAGAGAATATTATTAAAATCATGGGCTATCCCACCCGCAAGTGTACCGATTGCTTCCATTTTTTGAGCCTGTCGAAGCATACTCTCAATTTTCAGCTGATCTGTTACATCTCTCGTAATGGAAACATAACCCAGGATTTCTATGTCATCGTTATAAATTGGTGCAATTGTAACATCTAGTGATATAAATGAGCCGTCTTTCTTTTTATCCTTGATTCTCCCGGACCATGTCTTACCGTCAAGTATTGTCTTCCACAAATTCTGATGAATTTCCTCGCCATGTTTTCTGCTATGAAGGATTGCCGATGTTTTACCGGTTACCTCGAGATTACTGTAACCTGTGATTTTTTCAAATGCCGGGTTCGTATACTCTATCATCCCACCGGGATCTGTTATAATAACGCCTTCAGCAATCTGTTCAAAAGCTGATGCAAGCCGGGTAAGCTTAGACGTACGCTGTTCAACCATATCTTCAAGGTTCTTTTTTAACTTTTGAAGAGAAAGGTGAGTCTTCACCCTTGCAATAACTTCTTCTACCTGAAACGGTTTCGTTATATAATCCACACCTCCTGCTTCAAAAGCCCTGACCTTGGCCTCTGTCTCTTCGAGTCCGCTGATAAATATAATGGGGATGTCGATTGTTTTGCGTGAGTTTCTGAGTATACGACAGACTTCATAACCATCCATATCCGGCATTTGGATATCAAGAAGAATGAGGTCGGGCTGTTTAGTCTCAACGGCCTTTATTGCCGTTTTACCATCAATTGCAGCGCGAACCTTAAACCCGTTATCAACCAGAAGCCCGGAGAGCAGTTCCAGATTTTCAGGCATATCATCAACAATAAGGACGACATTATTACCCCAGTTACAGGAAAGTTCATTGTCGGATCGGTTGTTCATAAATGTACCCTTTAAATCGATTACTCCAATCGACTATGTTCACGAATCAAACATGAGGTTGACTATTTCATCATGATACTTGATAGCATCTTCATAATTAAAACGCTTAATACACGATTCAAGTTTTTCACCCAGATCTACGTAGGCTGTTTTTGCCAGTGCAGCCTTTACTTCAGTCATAAGATCTGAGGCTTCAATGTCGTATTCCTCAAGAAGAGTACGCATTGTTGTAAATATATCTCTCAACCGAACTTCATCGGGCTGTATTGGATTGATTGTTTTCTCAACCTTAAATTTTTTAACAACGGGTTCTGCTGACTTCATTACATCAAATAACCTGGATGTGAATTCTTCAAGAATTGTTTCTACCACCTGGTCGTCACCTCTGATCGCTTTTTCAAGAGACTCCGCTGATAAATAAAGGGCATTTGCTCCAATATTACCTGCAACCCCTTTTATTGCGTGAGCGTGTCGTTCTGCACCATCAATATCTCCTGACTCCAGAGAACTCCGAATTTTAACAGCGGTCTCTTTTTGCTCAGCAACAAACATCTTCAAAAGTCTTTTATAAAGATCTGTATTACCGCCGATCCGTAATAACCCTTCAGCAGTATTGATCCCTTTTATTTTTGGAAAATCATCAGAGGGAACGACTGCATTTATTTTTTTTCCCGTGTCAGTTGACGGAGCTCCAACGCCCCACCGCTGAATAGCGGCATAAAGAACTTCCGGATTGATCGGCTTAGCCACATGATCATTCATTCCTGCATTAAAACACTTCATTTGTTCTTCGGCAAGTGCATGGGCTGTAAGCCCTATAACAGGTATCTCGGCCAGGTGTTTGGTCTCCCTGATTTTTCTGGTGGTTTCGTAGCCGTCCATTTCAGGCATCTGAATATCCATTAATATGATATCAGGTGTAATCGTTTCTTCTGTCAGCAGAGCCAATGAAATCAAACCATTTTCAGCGGTTGAAACCCGTGCTCCTGTAATTTCGACAAGTTCAGTAGCTACCTGAAGGTTTATTTTATTATCTTCGACAATAAGGACGTGCGTACCTCTTAAGTCCGGAACTGAAAAGTCAGGCCTCAGTACCTTACTGTTGATATTCTCCTTTAATCCATAAAGAACCATAAGCGTATCAATAAGCATTGATCGATTAACCGGTTTAATAAGAAAGGTATCGATACCGGCTTCTTCAGCCTCATTTCGAATTTCTTCCCGTCCAAATGCCGTAACCATAACAATTTTGGGTGACTTCTCTGAAAGCCTGTTGGCGTTGTTTATTTTGATTGATGCCTCCACTCCGCTGATACCTGGCATCTTGAAATCCACAAAGATAATATCATAATTTGCGTTTTCGGACGTTGCCTTAAGAACACCTGCTTCTCCTGATACAGCGGAATCGACTTTAAGGCCTAATTCAGACAAAGCCAGTGTCAGGAGATTGCGGGCCGTGTCGTTATCATCAATAACAAGGGCTTTCAGGTTTCGCAAATCCGGAATTAGAAAATGTGTTTCAAGAGGAACTTCTTCATACAAGCCAAACCATGCAGTAAAAAAGAATGTGCTCCCTTCATCAATACGACTTTCAATCCAGATATCACCATCCATCATCTGAATCAGTTTTTGACTGATAGTAAGACCCAATCCGGTACCACCGTAGTGTCTTGTTGTTGAACTATCCGCCTGAGTAAATGGCTGGAATAGTAAAGCAATATGCTCAGGAGACATACCGATGCCTGTATCCTGAACAGCGAATCTTATATGAGCTCGGTTTTTAACTGTATCAACTAATTTAATGCCAATAAGGATTTCGCCCTGATGTGTAAATTTTAGTGCATTGCTTGCCAGATTGCTTAAAATCTGACCGAGGCGGAGTGAATCTCCAATCAATTGCTGCGGGACATCCGGTTCGATGGATATCAGAAGTTCAACACCTTTTTCATATGCCCGTTGAGCTATCATATTCGTTACATTGGAAAGAACCCGGTCCAGATTAAATTTGATCGCTTCCATACCCAGCCTGCCAGCTTCAATTTTTGAGAAATCAAGTATATCATTAATTACCCCCAGAAGAGAATCAGCAGACGATCGTATTTTAGACATGTAGTCGAGCTGTTTTTCATTCAGGCTGGTCTTCATCATAAGGTGGGTAAGTCCTATAACTGCATTCATAGGTGTTCTGATTTCATGAGACATATTTGCAAGAAATTCTGATTTGGCTGAATTTGCTTTTTCAGCTTTCACAGCATACTCTTTAATTGTTTCCTGATACTCATAAAGCTGAAGAAAGAGTTTGATTTTACTTAATAAAAGTTCTTCTGAAATGGGCTTTGATAAAAAATCGATACCGCCGGCCTTTGCTCCTTTAATTTTATAAAAATCGTCCCTGAAGACTGCTGACAGAAAAATTATCGGTACATTTTTATTCTTTTCTTCCTTTCTGATAAATTCTGCAGCTTCAAATCCATCCATTTCCGGCATCTGGACATCCATGATTATCAGGGCAAAATCATTCTCCATACTTTTAAAAACAGCATCATTCCCTGAGTTTGCAGCGATTGTATCAATATCAAGCTCCTCAAGTACACGCTCAAGCGTTACAATATTTTCAGGTTTATCATCTACTAAAAGCAGTGTTGGCCGTTTCATGATCTGTCCTTTATCAGGAATGAAGCCAAACCCGGATGGTTGATAGCAGTTTATCAGGGTCTACGGGCTTCATAAGGTAATCTGTTGCTCCGGCTTCAAATGATTGTTCCCGGTCCTTTTTCATCCCTTTTGCGGTCAGGGCAAGTATCGGAAGTTTTTCATATGCCGGTTGTTTTCTGATTCTTCTGATCGCTTCATAACCATCCATAACCGGCATCATAATATCCATAAGGATAAGGTCGACATCAGGGTTTTTTTCAAGGGTTTCAAGGGCTTTTTGTCCATCTTTTGCCTTTATAAATTTTATTCCGAAATTATCGAGTGTTGAGATGATTGAATAGATGTTTCTTACATCATCATCAACAATCATAATTTTCTTACCATCCAATGTACTGGCATCTTCATGTATTTGTGAAATTGATTTTCTTGTTTGCCCCGGCAGCTTATCTACAATGGTGTGTAGAAAAAGCGCAACTTCATCAACAAGCCGTTCTGTTGACTGAGGCGTTTTTGTAACCATTGAGCTTACATACCGATGAAGTTCAAAACACTCCTCATCGCTCAGGTCTTTAGCTGTATGAATAATTACAGCCGGTCGGTGGCTATCCTCAATCATTTCCAGTTTTTTTAACAGGTCCTGCCCGGAAATATCAGGCAGCATAAGGTCAAGAATCATGCAGTCAAACTTTTCATCCTGAATCATTTTTAAAGCCGCTTCACCTGTCATTGCTGATTGAATAATGACATCCATTGTTTTAAATGCCTGTTTAAGATTTTCTATGATTTCTAAACTGTCTTCAACGACGAGTAGTTTTTTTGCACCATTCGAGATCATGCCTGATATTCTGTGAAAAGCAGAGTTAAGGCCTTCATCCGTTACTGGCTTTTTAAGATATCCTATGGCTCCTCTTTTCAATATATTTTCAGGGCTATCTTCCACTGACATAATGTGAACCGGTATATGTCTCGTTTCAATTCTGCTTTTTATTTTTTTTAAGACCCCCCAGCCGCTGATTCCCGGGAGTTTGATATCCAGAATAACAGCACTTATCGGGAATTTTTCCATTAACAACAGGCTGCTTTCACCATCGGGCGCATGAATGCACTGACATCCTTTTTCGTGACAAAAATCATATAGAATTTTTGCAAAATTCGGGTCATCCTCAACAATAAGAATAACGTTATCATCTTCATTCAATTTCCCCCTGTCGTCACTGATGCCTGGAACAATACCACCCGAAAAAAATGATGAATCATTTTCAGAGACATTGAAATTATCATCGTAGCTTTCCTGTGAATTATTAGACCAGCCATCTTCAGAATTATTTTCAGGATGCTCAGTGATTCTGTTTTTCAGATTTTCTGCAATATAAATGGTAAATACAGCCCCATTACCTTCTGTACTCTTCAAGTGAATTTCGCCACCAAGCATTTTTGCAAATTCCCTGCAGATTGATAGACCAAGCCCTGTTCCGCCATACTTTCTGACGATTGTACCATCAGCCTGCTGAAAGGCCTCAAAAATTTCCTGATGTTTTGCTTCCGGTATACCATGCCCGGTGTCAGAGACTGAAACAGCAACAGCATCCTTTGCCTCGAGATTGCTTAATGCTAAAACTATACTGTCATCCGGTTTTTCAAATGACAGGGTAATTGTCCCTTTGTCTGTAAATTTTATTGCATTTGACATCAGGTTTTTTATAATCTGCTCTAATTTCTGTTGATCAGTGGATAGAAACTCTTTTAATTTTTTGTCGATATTAATTGAAAATTTCAGATCTTTTTCTTCAAGAATCTGTCTGAACATATTATTAATATTCTCGCCAATGTTGCTATAATATACATCCTCTGCTGACACTATCATCTTACCGGATTCAATTTTTGATAAATCAAGAATGCCATTAATAAGATCAAGCAGATCTGTTCCACTATTGTAAATAATTTCAGCATCCTGAATCTGCTTTTTGTTAAGATTTCCCTGCTTGTTGCGTGTAAGGTTTTTAGAAAGCAGCAGAAGTGAATTCAAAGGTGTTCTAAGCTCGTGTGACATGTTTGCAAGAAATTCTGTTTTATATTTGGTAGCCTGTGCCAGTTGTTTTGCCTTTATTCGCATCTTTTCTCTAGATTGTCCCAGATCAATATTACTTTTAGCGACTTCAGATTTCTGTTTTTCAAGCAAACTTGTTTTTTCTGTTAACTCTTCATTTGATGCTTTAAGTTCTTCCTGTTGAACCTGAAGACTCTCTTCAGATGATTTTAATTCTTCCGCCTGTTGTTCCAGCGCTTCATTGGTTGCCTGGAGTTCTTCCTGTTGCGCCTGTAATTCTTCAGATTGCGCCTGTGTTTCTTCAAGGAGTTCATTAAGCTGTACTCTTGCTCTGGCAGAATTCAGATTGACCGCAATATTTCCAGCAACCCTGTCGAGCATTTCAATTTCTTTATCATTAAAGACGCGGGCTGCAGCAAGACCAATAACGCCGAGGACACTGTTTTCGTATACAATCGGTAAAACATATATGCATTTTGGTACGGAAATTCCAAGGCCGGAGTTTATATCAATATTGACGTGATCATCAGGAACATCCGTGAAAAGCAGGCTCTTTTTTTCAATTGCCGCCTGACCAATCATGCTTTCGCCGAATTTTATGAGATTATCATTGCTGGAGCGCATCTTATATGCATAACTACTGACAAGTCTGAGCGTTTCCTTATCATCTGCGAGATAGAAAACACCGACCTGTGCATTCAGGTAGCCGGCAAGAAAATTCAGCGTATTCTGAGACAGAGTGTCTGTATTAAGTTCGCCACTCATTTTTGAATTCAGCTCATTCTGTCCGCTTTTAATCCAGTCCTCTCTGTTTATACCGGTCTGATCTACAAAAACTTCCAACATAGCAATTATTTTGCCGGATTCATTTTTAATCGGTAAACCGGTATATGTAACAAACAGATTTTTCCCACCTGGATTTGCTTCGGCCTGGCTTTTTTCACGAACCCCGCTTTGCAACACTCTTGCACAGGCACATTCACTATTACCGCAATCTGTTGTACGGAACATGTCATAACATTTTCGGCCAAGTACCTGGTCTTTAGACAATCCGATCCACTCCAGACTGGTCTTGTTTACTGACAGAATATTATATTCAGTATCAATAATCATAAATGGTGAAGGAATCTGATCCATATGGTTGGCAAGCGAATCTAACGTATTATTGATACCTGTGATCAGTTCCCGCCATCCCCCCCTATAATTCGAGGCGTCGCCTCTTGAATCAATTTTTCCGGAGGAAACCTCACCAACGACATCGTTTACATCACTTGCTATTTTTTTCAGCGAGTTCACCATTTCTGCAAGCGCTGCATGAATGCCGGTTAGTCGTGAATTATCGGAAATAATATCAAGGTTGCCCTGAGCAACATTTTGTGCAATTTCAACAATCCGAACCGGCTCACCGCCAACCTGCTTCTGAATATCTGCCGTTACATATAACGCAAGAAAAAGTCCTAATACCAGAGTTGCAGCCATACAGGATATTATAATAATTCGTGTCTGGTATATTGTCTTTTCACTTTTTATAAGCCGCGTAGCCATTAGACTTTCTTCTTCAGCTATAAATGCATCCATAACGGTTCTGAATCTGTCAAAAAATATTTTCCCTTTAGACTTTTTTATCAGTTGAGCCATATCGTTTGCTGACACATTCAGCCCCATCTCCTGTCGATGCTGAATATTTGGTAATGCTACTTTATTCTGCCAATCCCTAAGAATTGAAGCCGCACTTTCAAGCCGTACAACCTGTTTTTTATTATCATTAACTGTCTCTTTAAGCTTAGTGATCATATCAAAGGTGTTCTTCTCACCTTTTTGATATGGTTCCAGAAAATCTATACTTCCTGCAAGAAGGTAGCCTCGCATTCCAGTCTCCATATCGACTGCAGATCCGGTAATTTTTTCAGCATCGTTTATAACTTTATAGGTGTGTTCAACCCAACGATCGGTATCAATGATAGAGTTAATATTGATCATGCTGACAATACCGAGTATTGCTGCAAGTACCAAAGGGCCACAGACACTCAGCATTATTTTAGTTTTTAGACCAAGATCCTTAAATTTCACTTCAGTCTCCATTCAACTTTTTTTAAAACCATTTTGATTAATAAAGGTGTTATTTCATCAGGAGGCAGAATATGATCTGCAGCACCTTCAGCGATAGCACTTTCCGGCATTTGTTTTGCTTCAGCTGTAGCCGGATCCTGAACAATGGTTAAGCCACCCCTTGATTTAATTGTTTTCATGCCTTCAGCTCCGTCATTATTTGCCCCGGTTAAAAGAACGCCTATTATATTACTGGCATAAACCTTTGATGCAGATTCAAAAAAAACGTCAATAGATGGTCTTGAAAATCTAACCTTGGCGTCAACACTCAGAGAAAACACATAAAAATCATCAATATAAAGATGGTACTCTGACGGAGCCAAATATACATGCCCTGGTAAAGCCTTGCTAAACTGTGTAGCCTCATTTACCGGTAAACGACACCTCTCATTAAGATATTCAACCATAAAAGCGCCACCCCCCTCTTTCATATGCTGAATAATTATAATCGGAACAGGAAATGCTTTAGGCAATGGTTCAAGGATTATTGGCATCAGCTGGAATCCTCCGGCAGATGCACCTATTACAATCGCTTTATAGTTCTGTTCCTGAGTACAGCGCATCGAAAACGCCCTTTTTCCTGTAAATTTTCTGTTTCTTACCGAGAACCTCAAAGTGGGATGAAACTTCAGAAAACATAAGATCCTCTTTATTACCAGAAATAAGCACACCATTATGAACAAGACTGTTTGAAAACAATTTCAGAACATGATTCTGCAGGGCCTTGTTGAAATATATAAGCACGTTTCTGCATACAATAAGATGCATCTGATTAAAAACACCATCACTTGCCAGGTTATGTGATGAAAAAATTATCTTTTCTTTTAAAGAATTATTAATGATCGCTTTTCCGTATCGTGAATGATAGTAATCGGAAAATGCTTGTTTTCCTCCTGAGTTTCTATAATTCTCAGTTCCCAGGCGAATATTTTCAACCGGGTAAATACCTTCCCGTGCTTTATCCAGCGAGATACTGTCAAAATCAGTAGCATAAATCGTTGCTCTGTCATACAGCCCTTCTTCTTTTAAAAGTATCGCAAATGAATAGACTTCCTCCCCTGTTGAGCAACCGGCATGCCATATATTAAGCCTGGGAAATGACGCAAGCTTTTCAACAATTGTCTCTCTGAATTCACGATACACATATGGATCGCGAAACATCTCAGTCACAGATACTGACATAGCATTAATAAACGATTCAAACAGACTTTCATCACGTATTAAACCAGGAATTATCTCTGAAATATAAGTGAAACCGGATGCTGACAGATAGTTATTCAAACGCCTGATAATTGAGGGCGCCGCATAGTGTCTAAAATCATAGCCATAGCGCTGGTACACAGCATCGATAAGCAGGTTTATTTCAATATCATCAATCTCTTTCATCAATTTAAGCCTGTATTTATAATGAAAAATGAAATACTAAAAACACTTAAGGAACTCTATCTATCAAGAATATAAAGGACTCTGAAAGAAACATATTGTATCGTATAAAACGATCCCAAAGAAACATCGAACTGGACGGGAAACCTGTGAAATATTATTATTTTTCAAGAATATTCCATTATAATTCCTTAAAAGTAACATGTCAATACGAAATCATTTTATACTTTATAGCAATATCGGTACAAAAAGCTGGTAATGTATTAATATATCGATCTATTTTAACACCATATCAATCTATGCGCGTTATTTTAAACTGACTGGACATTTTTTGAATTAAATAGTATATTTATATAATATTAACTGAGGATTTTAAGTGTCATGTTATACCTGAATTAACTTACCCAATACACTATTGTCTGAATATACCTCAGTTCTTTATTCTCTGATTAATTTGGTCTCGTTTTATCCATATGCGAATTTATCTTCAGGCGTTCCTGAATCACTTTCTGATTTCACCGGAGGAACCATGACAACCAGAATCCTTTTTGTTGATGATGATGAAAATATTCTTGCCGCATACAAACGAAGGCTTAGAAAGTATTTTGAAGTCCATACCGCTTTGTCCGGTGACGAAGGTCTTATTTCACTAAAAGAAAACGGGCCGTATGCAGTCGTCGTTTCAGATATGAGAATGCCGGGAATGGATGGCTTTACATTTTTATCTGAAGTTCATAAGATCTCACCAGAAAGTGCCTGTATCATGCTGTCCGGTCACGCGGATCTTCAGGCATCTCTTAAAGCAATCAATGAAGGCCATATCTTCAGATTTCTTACCAAGCCCTGTAAAATAAACATTCTCTCCAGTGCCATTACAGCAGGATTAGAACATTATAACAGGACGCCTAAACGTACAGGGGGAACTGGTCATCAGGCAGGACCTAATATTACAAAAAAAATTCTTATTGCAGACGATGATCCGGAATTTCTTTCGTCCCTTACAAATACGCTGAAACTACACAGTGAAATAGAGGTCCTTACGTCCGAAAATATTGATATTACGCTGAAAATTCTTGCCTTAATTAAAATTGATTATGTCATTATAGATCTGGACAGCCAAAACATAGAAGGGTTGAGACAGATTCATCATATAAAAAGCAGTGGTATGGATATTCAGTTTATGGGTTTCACCTGGTGTATTACTCCCGAAATTGAACAACAGATGGAAGATATCGGTTGCAGGCATTATTTTGAGAAACCAATCAATATTGAATCCATTACTGAAAAAGTTCTTGGTGATCTTTTTACCGGTCCTAAAGGTATTATTGACGGGATCAGCATTTCAGCATTTCTACAGATGATTGAAATGGAAGAAAAGACGTGTACATTAAAGATAAAGTCTGCAGATAAGCTCGGGCATATGTATTTTCAGAAAGGAAGTTTAATTGATGCAGAAACGGGTAAGTGGAGTGGTGTAGATGCTTCATTTATTATCATAAACTGGGTGAAAGCAGCAATTGAAATTGAAAATAGCTGTACCAGAAGAAATAAAAAAATTCAGTCTTCTCTCATGCAGATTCTTATGGAAGCGGCAAAAATCAAAGATGATATGTATAAAAGTGACATTGCTTAATAAAACAAGGATGTAAGGATTAATGAATAACCAGAATAATATCTTTCATATTCAAACCCTGCTTGTACACGAAGGTTTTGTGAAGCAGGAGGATATTCATAAAGCTGAAGAAATTCGTGCAGAGAATATGAAACTTGCAAGGCTGCCCCTTGGCCAGATCCTGCTAACTGAGAGTGACCTTACCGGTGACGATATTATGGAAATTCTTGATACTCCTGAATGTCATGGTCTTCTTGCATCTATTCTCAAAGAGAAGAGATGGTTCAATACCGAAACGATGAAAACAAGCAGGACGGTAAATGGCGTTAATATTCTGAGTGGGCTTTTTACAAAAGGCGTTATAACAGAGCTCCAGTATGGTGAAGTAATGGAAGACCTGACGGGCAGAATTGCATTCGGGAAACTGGCAGTTCAGTTAAAAAAAATTACCGGTGAAGATCTTGGCAACGTTGTCCAGATAAAAAAATACAGCAAGTCTGTTAGTGAAATCCTCTATGACCTTAAACTGGTAACACTTACAGAGTTGAATCATGTTTTCAGAAAGGTGTATAAGGGGTTAAAAATTGGCAATATACTGATACAACAGGGCCTTATAACTGAGGAGAAACTCAATCAGGCACTAAGCGAACAAAGAGGCAGTTCCCTCTCTTTAGGAAAAATATTCATAAAAAATCAATATTTAACGCTTGAACAGCTCTACTTTGCTTTATCAATACAATATAACACACCGTTTCAACCCCTTCCCGGATTTCTTTTTAACGAAAAACTTGAAATAGAGTTGAGAAATATTGTCGGGCAGAGATATGCTGAAGAAAATGGTATTCTTCCATTATTTATTAACGACAATAACCTTACACTTGGTGTTTCCAATCCCTCTAATATAATGCGAATGCATGAGCTGATGCCTGTACATCCTCACCTTAAAATGAATTGTGTTCTGATAACTGAAGAAAAATTTGAACAGTTATATGCGATCCTATATGGAGAGATCATCAACAGTAGCCTTCTCTCGGATGTTTTTGATGTTGAAGAAGTACCACCTGATCGAAAATTTGTACTAACCTCTCCGGAAACACAATTCTGGTTGCTTGGTAATCTTTATGAACGCTATCTGAAACTGGGCGGCTCACTTCTGAATGAAGATCAGAATGAGGTGTCAGATCTTTTCAGCGAATTTATCATTGAAAGTTATAATTATATTTCAGAAGAATTCAACTGCAAGAGTGTTTCATTCTGGTTTGAAATTAAAAACGGAAACATCGATATTATGGCACAACCAAACAGGTAAGAACAAAAATCAGCAAAAAAAATAACAGCTGTTTGTAATAACGCTTTTGAAATTAAAAGGTTATAAATCATATGTCTAAAGTAATCGCAGTAACCAGTGGCAAGGGTGGGGTTGGAAAAACCAATATCAGTGTCAATCTTGCAGTAAAGCTGGCACGATTGAACCATAAGGTCTGCCTGTTTGATGCAGATCTCGGACTTGCCAATATAAATATACTCCTTGGACTGACGCCGGACTATACCCTTGAAGATGTATTAAATGGAGAAAAAAAACTATCTGACATCATTTTAAAAGGAAGTAACATTATAGATATAATACCTGGCAGTTCCGGGGTTGAAATTATGACAGACCAGTCACAGACAGAGCTTAATAAATTTATCGGGCCACTTTCTGCCATGGATAATTATGATTATATTTTTTTTGATACCTCTGCCGGGATTTCACGACATGTTATTGCATTTTGTATGGCTTCCGGGTCCATTATCCTGACTGTAATTCCGGAACCGACGTCCTTTACTGACAGCTATGCTCTACTTAAGGTTTTATGTCGGAACGGATTTAAGGGACGAGTCGATGTTATAATAAACAGGTGCAAAACAACCCATACTGCACGAAAAATATATGTAAAATTTCAGGAAACGGTTTCAAAATATCTGAAAGTCGACCTTAATTATCTCGGTTCAGTAGTAGAAGACCCACAGGTATCTGAAGCTGTAACAGGCCAGCAACCTTTTATTGACATGTTTCCTGGTGCCACATCTTCATCCTGTATTCGCGATATCGCTTCAAAATTTCTTGAGAATATGGAGGATTATGAGAGTATGACGATTCAATCCTTCTGGACATCTTTCGTGCAGCGTATGAAATCACCATCAAACTCAAAAGAAAAAGCCTTAGAAATTGAAACAAAACCAACTATAGCAGAAGAACAGAACGATACGGAAATAAATACAGCTGGTGCGAATGACCGGGCAATATCGAAAGATATTTCAGAAAAATTCCTTGAGGCGTTAGATGCGATCGTTAAAAATACAGCCTCAATTTCAATGGAACTGAGTGCTCTTCGAAATGTAATTGAGAAAAAGGAGTCAGTTCCTGTAGCCACTGTTCCTGTAACAATAAAAAAACCGGCACCCGATTCTCCGGCAATTAAACTCGATTTTGAAAAATTCCTTATTGATCGAAGAACATCGAAACAGGAGGTTAAAACCAGCTCATGAGCCCGGATCAAAATCACAGGCTTAAACTCTCAGTTCTGATTGTCTCGGATGAAGCCAGAATCAAATCTTTATTTGATAAATCAATTGACGGTAGCGACTTCGAAATCACAACAGTTGAGTCTCCCAAACAGGCTATCTCAATCATTGAATCCAAACTTTTCCCGATCATATTTATTGATAATTCTCTTCCTGATAATGAGGGACTAAAATTCTATAATACGGTAAAGAAAAAAACCGGTAGACAAGCCCTTTATACTATCATGATTGTAAACAGCGAAGATTTTCAGCATGAAACAAGACCATATGGTCAATTTGATTACTATTTATTTCAGCCACTCAATAAATTCAAACTTCAAAACTGCCTGAATAATGCCCGGCGTACTATTCTGGGCGCAGCATCCAGGAGTAATCTAAAAAGAAAACTGAAAGTAGTGACAGATGAACTTGAAAGTGCCCGCCGGGAACAGTCCCGTCTTGAAGAGCAGTTAAAAACTTATACAGAGTCACAATATATCGAAAACGGTAAACTCGAAGCCATTGGGCGCATGTCGGCGGGGATTGCACATGAAATTAATACGCCGGTACAGTACGTTGGAGACAACATCCACTTTTTAAGAGATTCTTTTGAAGAGATTGGTCACATTCTTTCATCCTATAAGGATCTTTACAGAACACTAAAAGATAACAGGGACTCAGATTCAGCAATCAGTGCTCTTGAATCACTTCTGGATAAATATGACCTGAATTACCTTGAGGAAGAAATACCTGAAACGATCAGGCAATCCATGGAAGGACTCGACAGAATATCGGGAATTGTACTGGCCATGCGAAATATGTCTCACGCAGGTCGTGACGACAAAGCAACCGTTAATATAAATGAAGCCATTAAGAATACTATTACCCTGACCCGAAATGAGTGGAAATATGTTGCAGAGATTAAGACTGATTTTACCTCGCCGTTACCTGATGTTGCCTGTCACCCGGGCGAATTTAATCAGGTTATTCTCAATATGATTATTAATGCCGCCCATGCTATTAAAGACTCTTTTGAAAGTTCTGATGCCCCAAAAGGCCTCATTGAATTGATAACGAGGAAAAATATGGGGAAAGCTGAAATTATTATAAGGGACTCGGGAATCGGTATTCCTTCAAACCTCAGTGATAAAATCTTTCAACCATTTTTTACAACAAAGAAGGCAGGAAAAGGAACGGGGCAAGGACTGGCTATTTCCAATTCTGTCATTAAAACATACGAGGGTAATATTGCTATTGAATCTGAACCCGGAAAAGGGGCCACTTTTATTATTACACTGCCGTTTTGTATGCCTGATGAGTCTCCTTCAATAAGTTTAGAACCCTCTTTACCTGATCTTAACCCACACTCTGGTTCTGAAATAAAGACTCCGAAAAACATCCTTTTCGTAGATGACGACCCGGATATTATTAAAGGGCTTCAAAGAATGCTGCACCACCTTAGTAAAGAGTGGGATATGGTTTTTACCGGAAATGCCTCAGAGGCACTGTTGCAACTTCAAAAGAAAGAATTTGATGTTATTGTAACGGATTGCCGGATGTCGGGTATGAGTGGTATTGATCTTTTAAGTGACGTTCAAACCAGATATCCTCAGGTTGTCAGGATTATGCTCTCCGGTGAAACGGATAAAGAGATTCTTATGAAGGCCGTGCGTGTTGTTCACCAGTTTATTGCAAAACCCTGCGATGCTGATCTTTTGAAAAAAACAATTTACCGAACCTGCATGATGAGAGAGCTGTTAACGGATGAGCCCTTACTGAAAGCATTGTCGGGCATCGAATCACTACCTGCTGCACCATCCTTATACACGGCGATTACAAATGAACTTAAAGAACCGGAATCCTCGTTAAAAAAAATCGGTAAAATTATCTCAGACGATCTCGCAATGACAGCTAAAGTCCTTCAGCTTGTTAATTCAGCTTATTTTGGCCTGCCTACACATATAGAAAGTCCTGAAACGGCAGTCATCATGCTTGGTATGGAAACGGTTCAGTCCCTTATTTTACATTTTGAAATGTTTTCAAAATTTAAAATCAAAAAAGAATTCAACCCGTTTCTGGAAAGACTGAAGGACCATAATCTTGCAGTTGGCGATTTATCCAGGAAGATAGCTGATAAATTAAATTTTGATGCGGTATCAAAGGATCAGGCATTTATGGGCGGGCTTCTTCACGATTGCGGTCAGCTTGTATTACTTGCAAATTTTCCGGATAAATATGAAAAGGTTCTCAAACTTTTTAACAATAATAATATGACACTAATTGACTGCGAAAAAGCGATATTTAATATAACGCATGCGGAAGCCGGTGCATACCTTATGGGGATATGGGGGCTACCGGCACCTATTGTTGAAGCGATACATTTCCACCATTCTCCTTTTAAAAGCATTGGAACGGATATGAGCCCTCTTACAGCGGTTCATATTGCCAATATTATCCATAAAACAGGGTCTGAAAAAGAAGACACAGCGATCAAATACATGATCGACACCGATTATCTCAATCATTTAGGCATTTCTGATAGAATCAATGAATTTAATGAACTTCTGTTAAACGACGAATAGACTAATCAGGCATCATTAAGAAATTTTGCTTTCTCTTTTTCAAGAATAAACTTACCCAGTTTTATATCATTCTTCATAATATGTTCAATAATCCAGTCACTGATGCTGTTTATCAGTACTGTACCTGCTTCTTCAGAATACTTTTTATGATTGTTTCGCAACTCTTTAATTTCAGCGATAAATTTTTTATGTTCTTCAATATGATCATCAGCTGCTTCATACTTATATTCTTCCATATAAGCCTTTTCCAGATCAAAATGATCATTAACGTACATAGCCAAAAATGCGACCGCGTAATCAAAAACACTGCTATCCTGTCCTTCAGATTTAGCCTGTTTCAGTTTTTCCAGAAGATTAATAAGCCTGGTATGTTGATAATTCTGCCATAAAACACCTGTGAGGTATTTTTTCTCCAGTTCCATATTGTCTCCTTAAAAAATTAATTTAAAGATTGGGCTTTATGATTTGAAAGTTAAGATATTGTTTATAATAGCATGGTTATATATTTTTCAACAAGAAAAGAAAATCTGGGATTTTTTTTAACGAAACTGATTATTTCATTATTCAGTTAATCAGGAGTATGTTTAGATTCAACAAATTGATAAAATGCCAACGGCTCCATACATCCACCACACGAGCAATTATTTGAGACAGCCCTTTTTTTATCCAGGCACCGATCGCATATTTTTAACCCGGAAGCAGGTGTAATGGATTGGCCGTACATTATCTGAAGACAATACGCTATGCAGAACAACCCTGATGATGCAAGAAGGCTGTATAAAACGCCATGATTGAAGGTCTTCGTGAACACAAAACATAATACTGAAAAGGAGACTAAAGAAATACCTGAAGGCAGAAAAATACTAAATGCAGAATCTTTAATCCGCTCCTGAACAGAGACTATCTCTGATTTAGATTTTCTCTCCCAGATGCCTGTTTTTTTATGACTGTCTTTTGTTTCACGTTTGACCATATCAATTCACCATGAGTAGGTTTAGTTTCAGCTGGTATTATTCGAGCGCCTGACCATACCAAACACATACTAAATTTTATTATTTTTTAACAGCAAAAGTTACTTACCAGGTGTCAAACAATTCATAGAATGTCGTGTATACAGGTGTTTTGAATAATAATTATATTTTAAGTGCCCCAGTTTGAATCGGGATGTTGAATAAATTTTTTTTTAAAAACTGTATTCCTTGACAAAAAAGCAATTATCTCTTAAAAAGAACGCTTTTTTTTAGATTATAAAGACAGGAGTATTTATCAATGTCAATTTTTTTTGGTCTCGATTTCGGGACCTCAAACTCAGCGTTATCAGTTAACATTAATGGGAACGTCTCGCTTCTCGACATTGATGAGTCCAACATGGCTGGCCTTACGCTTAAATCAATTCTCTATTTTGATGATTACAGCAAAAACATTTATACCGGTGAAAAAGCAGTTTTAAAATATATTGAAAATGATGCTGAAGGTCGATATATGCAGTCGATTAAAAGCTTTCTTCCTGATAAAATGTTTGACCGGACTGAAATTCATAGAAAACAATACGAGATCGATGATCTTGTCGCACTTGTGTTAAAACGAATAAAAGACCAGGGCGAAAAAAAGATAAACCAGGTTGTTGACGATGTCGTCCTGGGAAGACCTGTAACGTTTCATGCTAATGCAGAATGCGATAAGCTTGCCGAAGATCGGTTGATCTCAGGTGCTGAAAAAGCCGGGTTTAAAAATATCCGCCTTATGCCGGAACCAATAGCGGCTGCATTAAGTTATGAAAAATCCCTGAATCCTGGTGATGAAAAAAAGATCCTTGTTGGTGATTTTGGCGGTGGGACATCTGACTTTACAATAATGAAAATTAAAAAAGGTCGTGAACACTTAACCGACAGACGGGAAGACATTCTATCAGTCAATGGTGTCCCGATAGGTGGAAATACATTTGACTCAAAAATCATGTGGGACAAAATTGCAGAATTTTACGGCAAAGGTTTGAAAATACAATCTTATATGAGTGATAACCACTTCGAATTGCCCACACGGATTATTGGAAAACTAAAACGGTGGCACCTTATTCCCCAACTTCGGGCTTATAAGATTCAGGAAAGTATCAAACAGCTGAAATACAGGTCAAAGGATCATGAATATATTCAAAATCTGGAAAACCTCATTGAAGATAATTACGGATATATGCTTTTCAGAGAGATTGAAAAGGCTAAATGCAACCTTTCTGAAGCTCTCGAGACCGATATTGATTTAAATGAATATATAAATCGAACTATTAAAATTACAAGGCCTTCATTTGAAGCAATGATGGAACAGGATATTTCTGTAATTGACAGATGCGTTTCAGAAACGCTTCAAACAGCAGAATTAAAACCGCAGGATATTGATATTGTCTTTTTAACAGGTGGATCGTCATATATTCCCTGTATCAAAGAATTGTTTCATAAAAAATTTGGTACTGAAAAAGTAAAACACAGTGATGCTTTTACAAGTGTTGCTTATGGCTTAGGGGTATCCGGGGTTTCATGAAAAATGAAAGACCCGGAAAGAAGGGATTACTAACTTATCAGTTTAAGATATAAAGCTTCAACTTTCTTTCTTGCCCAAGGGGTTGTTCGTAGAAATTTAAGGCTGGATTTCACTGAAGGATTACTGATGAAACAGCCTATTTTAATTCGGTTACCCAAGTAGTCCCAGCCATAATGATCAACCAGCTCAATCATAATTTTTTCAAGTGTAATTCCATGCATCGGGTCGTTTGTGTTTTGGTTACTCATATCAGTTGTAATTCCTCACTAAATTTATAAC
>JQIA01000527.1_pt1 | contig 19556 bp, 20 predicted proteins | sample 811431 | NCBI WGS metagenome assembly JQIA01 (sample SAMN02998118, study PRJNA258478) | marine sediment metagenome | biome: marine; feature: seafloor; material: sediment; isolation source: oil-polluted sediment collected from 3 locations (0.5 km, 0.7 km and 0.9 km)... | place: USA: Gulf of Mexico ...
CTCGTCACTTTGTCTTGTGATTATTTTTATCATGACGATAATCTCTGAATGGGCCAGTTACACTGTTGCTGCGGTCATAGCGGTCATAGCCCTGATTGTTTTTACCGTCATTGAATGGCAACGTTTTGACTTAACCGCAAAATCATTAGCCAGTATCACCGCAATATTTACCCTTATTTTGTCTTTAAGCTCGCAAATAACATTGCAAGAGTTAAGTGTTATTTGCAACAGCGTCGCATTTTTTTCCTTTTTATTAATTGCTCTTGGGGTATTAAAAGATGCCGCGTTAACCTCGAATTCAATTCGCTTAACAGGCCTTGCCTTATTAGAACAAAAGCCTACTAGGCGTTATGCAATGCTCACCGTAACAGCTCATATCCTTGGCATATTAATGAGTTTAGGTTCGGTAAACTTATTGGGCACTATGGTCCAGCAAGGTTTAAGTCACAATAGCAAGGCAATAGATCCTCGTATTGAGCAAGCAAGAAAACGTCGTATGATGATGGCGGTCATGCGTGGATTTTGTAGTATTCCTTTATGGGCTCCTACATCTGTAACGATAGCGTTATTAGTCACTACTATCCCTAAACTTCAGTGGACAGACATTTTGCCCTATGGTTTGTATATTACGCTGGCAATGCTGCTATTTGGAGCCTGGTTAGATTATATCAAAGCACCAAAAAATCTGCGCCATTTGGTACCAGCCATCTCCAGTGATTTATCGGATTTAAAAGTGAGTTTACCCATAGGTATAGTGGTAATAACTTTGGCAATTTTATCAGCTGCACTAATAGTAGCTACGCCACTGCGCCCCATTAGTACCGTATTGATTAGCGCTCCAATAGTCAGTGCAGCATGGATATTCATGCAATTTCATCACAGACACAACAAGACTATCTCCGCCCAATTGACAGTAAGGCGCTTTCAAAAACAAGTTTTTCAACGATTGCCCTTACAGCGCTCAGAAATTCTGTTTTTTGCTTGTTCGATAGCCATTGGCCGACTGCTGTTGAGTGTATTAGATCTCGATTGGATTGCTGTGCAATTAGCTTATTTAAACATGTCACCGACCAGCATATTAATATCTGCTTCTTGGACCATTATTTTATGCTCATTCGTCTTTATCAACCCGATGATTTCCGTCACAGTGATGGCGGGTGTCTTATCAAAATTACCCGGTGTTGAATCTATGCCTGTGACTATCGCTTTAGTCATGATGGTGACTTGGGCTGTGGTAGCGGGCATTTCTCCCTTTACTGCCACGGTACGCGTTGGAGCCAAACTCATCGGTGTATCACCAGTACAGTTGGGGCTAGCATGGAACGGCTGGTATAGTGTGTTTGTACTCGTGGTATTAGATATTTTTATCATCGCGTTAATATAACGAAGCATGTTACAATGAATACATCTCAAAAGCGCGGCAACAAGTCAAATGCGTGCCGAAAAATATAAAGTGGGAGATAATTAGTGAAAACGTTAACTGATAAGTATCAACATATACTACAACACCCAGTGCGTTGGGGTGACATGGATGCGTTAGATCATGTAAACAACACCTTATTTTTTCGTTATTTAGAATAAGCGCGAATACAGTATTTCAATAAAATTGGCATTAAACAATTGATGACCGAATACAGCCTTGGCTTTGTGGTAGCGTTTATCGATTGCAAATTTATATTCTCGCTCACCTATCCCGATACGGTTTATATAGGCACACGTATTACTGAAATATCTGCCGACAGGTTTACATTTCACCAAGTTATTTACAGCGAAAAGCATCAAAAAGTTGCGGGTAAAAGCCAAAGTACTATTGTTTCTTATAATCATAAAAATAAGCACAAGTAAGAGTTTCCCGCAGATGCGATAGCCTTGTTATCAAAGTAACACACAAAGCTATTTTATTTGCCGCATGCTACAAAAGATCTAATGGGTATTGAAAACATTATAATTTTGACTTGGGAACCACCATTAACGTTGCTTCGCCATGAGCTACAATTCGCTCGGTTGTGTCTTCAAAAACATCGATAGAAATAAACACCATGCTGTTACCTCGCCGACGCACCGTTGCATCGGCAAGCAAATCATGGCCATGGGCAGCAGCCAAATAGCTGACTTTCAGATCGGTTGTCACGTACTTATTCATAAGCCCATCAGAACGTAATGCACCAAGCACCGCAGTATCAATTAGTGAAGCCGTAGCGCCGCCATGAATAATGTCTCGAGAATTACAAAACTCGCGACGATAAGGCATACGCATGCGTGAAAAACCTTTGCGTATAATTTCAAATCTCAGCCCCAAGAACTCAGGGAATGGATTTTCGCGCATGTCTTCAATAATCCTCACTACCAGACTATCGTTAATGATTTCAAATTGCTCAAAATCTAACATTTTTTATCCTATTATTTTCATTGAATTACCCGTTAAAAGGATCAAACTTGTACCGCTCGATATCACACGTATGTCACGTAGGGCCGCAATTTCACTGGCGTTGTAGCCCAGCGTATGCATGATTTGTTCAGTATCCTTACCCAATTGCGGTGGTCGAAGACGAATTGAGGTCTCTAGCGCTGAAAACTCAATGGGTAGTGGCATCATAGGTATTGGCTGATCAATACCTGGATAGTCAAGCATTTGCAGCATGTTCGATTGCTGAACATGCTGGTCTTCCATTGCCTGTTTAGGGGATAACACCGGCCCCGCAGGAATTCTTGCCTGCTCTAATAAGGCGAGTGCCTGTTGATTGGTATAATTTAAGCACCAAGTTTGCATATGCTCACTTAAAATTTCACCCTGCTCACTGCCGCGATCATTATCAGTTGAAAAGCGAGGGTCTGATAATAAGTCCTCTGCGTCCACCAATGTTGCCCAACGTTGGAACAAAGGTTTGCCTATAACACTGATTATGATTTTGCCGTCTTGGGTATCAAACGAGTCTGATGGTCCACCGAATTGAGCTCGGTTACCGGTTGGCGTTCTATTTTTATCGGTCAGGGACTGTTCCATGTTGTTCGCATGAAATAACGACATAGAAGAACGTAATAAATTAGTTTCAACCACTTGACCTTCGCCGGTAGCCGTTTTGTGCATTAGCGCTGCCATGACGCCGTAAGCGGCATACATTGCCGTAGAAAAACCGACCCAATTCGCAAAGGACTTAGTCGGCTGACCTGGGGTGCCGGAAAGATGCATATTGCCGCACATTGCTTGAGCAATGCCATCAAAGCCAGTACGTTTACTGTAGGGGCCCTTAGCGCCAAACGCTGACGTGCTAACCACAATAATATCAGATTTGTATTTTTTAAGCGTTTCGTAGTCTAACCCCATTTGTTCTAATGATTCTTGCGGTAAATTGGCAATGACCACATCAGCGTTGGCAACCAGCTGGCTGACAATTTTTCGTCCTTCCGGTTTCATTGGATTCAAGGTTATGCCTAATTTATTACGATTAATATGTAAAAACATGCCGCCTTCACCCTTCTCCCCTATCGGCGCCAAATATCGATCTTCACTGCCCTGTAGTCGTTCGACGCGTATCACTTCTGCCCCTAAATCGGCGAGCATAGTCGCACAATAGGGTCCTGCGATATAACGACCAAAGTCCAGAACACGTAAACCTTTAAGTACCATATTAACAACCTATTTCTATTATATTTAAATTTAAGAGTTCATACGCAGAAGTCTCTCTAGATTATTTATCGAGTCTCTCCACCTGTTGACTTACCTCTCTATCCTATCACTTGAAAACTTTGCAGCATATAGTTCCACTATGCGGAATTACGTGCTAGTATCATAAAAAGTTTAGTTATTGTATAGCCCTGTCAGCCATAACGTTATCATTAAGGAGTCCAAATGATTCGCGATCAAGAAACACTCAACCAATTTATTGACGCTATTGCCAAATTTGTCAAAGAACGATTGGTGCCAGCAGAAGCCGACGTCGCCGAGAACGATGAAATTCCCGAAGATATTGTCAATGACATGAAAGAAATGGGTCTGTTTGGCATGACAATCCCTGAAGAATATGGTGGTTTAGGTTTAACCATGGAAGAAGAGGCGTTGGTAGCGATTGAACTTGGTCGTACTTCACCAGCTTTTCGATCATTAATAGGGACCAATAATGGCATTGGCTCAGCGGCGATTGTCTTTGACGGCACCGAAGCACAAAAACAAAAATATCTACCTCGATATGCAACGGGTGAAGCCATTGGTTCGTTTTGCTTGACGGAACCCGACGTTGGCTCCGACGCTGCGTCGGTGCAAACCACTGCGGTTAAAGAGGGTGACTATTATATTATCAATGGTACTAAGCGATTTATTACCAATGCGCCGCGTGCCAGTAATTTCACCGTGATGGCGCGCACCAATCAAGATATCAAAGGGGCTCGAGGTGTTTCTGCATTTATTGTTGACGCTTGCACGCCGGGTATAACACTGGGTGCAAAAGACAAGAAAATGGGTCAACAAGGCTCTTACACCTGTGACGTCATATTCGAGAATTGTCGGATACCCGCAGACAGTTTGATCGGTGAAAAAGAAGGCGAAGGCTTTATCACCTCGATGAAGGTGCTAGACCGCGGTCGTTTACATATTTCGGCATTAAGCGTCGGCGTAGCCGAACGTTTAATCGCTGATGCCTTACAGTATGCGGTAGACCGGGTACAGTTTGGCAAACCCATCGCACAACACCAAATGGTGCAAGTTATGCTGGCTGATTCTAAAGCTGAAGCATATGCAGCAAAATGCATGGTTATGGATGCCGCACGCATGCGTGATGACGGCAAACCGACCTCCACTGAAGCTGCCTGTTGTAAGCTGTTTGCCACAGAAATGGTCGGTCGTGTCGCAGACAAAGCCGTACAAATTCATGGTGGCGCAGGATATATTTCTGAATATGCGGTATCACGACTCTATCGAGATGTGCGTTTATTCCGACTTTATGAAGGCACGACACAAATCCAACAGATGGTCATTGCCCGAAACATGATCAAAGAAATTAGCTAACCTTTTAACTGAGTAATAATATTATGAACTTAACATTTACACCCGAAGAACTAGCTTTCCAGCAAGAGGTTCGCCAGTTCTTGCAAGAGAAACTTCCGGAAAGAATAGCCACAAAAGTACTTAATAGTATTCGCTTATCTAAAGCAGAGCACGTTGAGTGGCAAAAAATTCTCTACAATCAAGGTTGGGCAGCTATTAATTGGCCAGTAGAAAATGGCGGTACTGGTTGGACGCATACCCAAAAATACATCTGGGCAAACGAATCGGCTCAAGCAGGTGCCCCAGATGTAATTGCCTTTGGTCTTAAAATGGTCGCACCGGTAATTTATACCTATGGCAATGAAGAACAGAAACAACGTTTTTTACCCGACATTCTCGCTAGCAATGTCTGGTGGAGCCAAGGTTATTCTGAAGCAAACGCCGGATCAGATTTAGCTTCTTTAAAAACGACGGCAGTGCGTGATGGCGACGAATATATAGTCAATGGCACAAAAACCTGGACTACATACGGTCAATACGGCGACTGGATTTTTTGCCTAGTACGTACAGGAGCTCCCGAAGTAAAAAACCAGCTCGCAATCAGTTTTTTGTTGATTGATATGAAAACACCTGGTATCAGCGTGTTTCCCATCAAAACGTTAGATGGATTTCCAGAAGTTAACGAAGTCCATTTCGACAACGTCCGCGCACCCGCTTGTAATATCATTGGCGAAGAAGGACAAGGGTGGACTTATGCCAAAGTATTGTTAACTCATGAACGTACCGGCATAGCCCGCGTTGCTATCTCAAAAACGCGTATGGCTAGAGTAAAAGAACTGGCTGCTAACACCTCTGACGGTGGCCCATCGTTAATGGAAAATCCAGTATTTTGCCAAAAAGTTGCTGAAGTAGAAATTGAATTATTAGCACTGGAATATACCGAATTACGCACCTTGTCTGCGGTAAGTACCGGTAAAGCACCGGGACCTGAGTCTTCCATTTTAAAAATCACAGGTACGCAAGTTGCCCAGCTAATCGATGAGTTATATATCGAGGTATCCGGCTACTACAGCTTACCGTTCGTCAAAGAGCAGTTTAGTGATGAATATGACGGTGTACACATTGGCCCTGGAAGCGCATCAAACAGTGCACCCCATTATTTTAACAACCGCAAAGCATCAATTTACGGCGGTAGTAACGAAGTTCAAACAAACATTATCTGCAAAGCCGTGCTTGGCCTGTAAGGTGAAATAAAATATTTTGGAGTAATACTATGGATTTTTCTTACAGTGAAGAGCAGCAGATGTTGCAAGACAGTGTATCTAGATTTATTAACAAAGATTATGACTTTGACAGTCGTTGGCAAATTACCGACAGTCCCAAGGGATATAGTGACGGACATTGGAAATTATTCGCTGAGCTCGGTTGGTTAATGGTGCCCTTTAGTGAAGAGCAAGGTGGCTTAGGTGGCTCAGCGGTTGACCTTATCGTCGTAATGGAAGAATTTGGCAAAGGCATGGTGGTTGAACCATTTATAGCGACAGCAGTAATGGCGGGTGGATTAATTGCCGAAGCTGGCAGTGATAAGCAAAAAAAGGCGTTATTAGAACCATTGATGGACGGAGAATTACAGTTAGCCTTTGCTTTTACTGAGCCACAAAGCCGCTTTAATCTTGCTGATGTTAAATGCCATGCCCAGCGTCAAGGGAATGAATGGCTGCTCAGCGGACATAAGTCAGTCGTGCTAAACGGTCCGTCTGCAGACAAAATTATTGTCGCAGCCCGTACCAGCGGTGAGCAACGAGATAGTACTGGCATAAGTCTGTTTATTATTGATACTAAGCAAAACGGTATTGTCAATAAATCTTACGAAACCGTTGACGGTCATCGAGCCTCCGACCTCTGGCTCGATAAAGTCGTCGTGGCTGATGCTGAATTATTAGGTGAATTAGACAATGCACTGCCGGTGATTCAAAAAGTTATCGACAAAGCGACCTTGGCCATTTGCGCCGAAGCAGTTGGCGCTATGGAAGTCAGTTACAAAAAAACCGTTGAATACGCAAAAATCCGTAAGCAATTTGGTCGTGAAATAGCTACGTTTCAAGCACTTCAACATCGCATGGCGAAAATGTTCATTGAACATGAGCAGGCAAAGTCTATATTACTGATGGCGGCTCTAAACCTCGACGATCAAGGTGGTTATAACCCAAAAGTTGTCTCTGCAGCAAAAAGCAGAATTGGTAAGGCAGCTCGCTTGATTGGTCAGGAAGCAGTGCAAATCCATGGGGGAATTGGATGCACAGACGAATTAGATATAGGGCACTTTTTTAAGCGGCTCACTACAGTGCAATATATGTTTGGTAGCACCGATTATCATACTCAACGATTTGCAGCATTGTAATGTCACCTTTATGGTAACTATTTAAAAAGCAGGTCTTTACCTAAAGCAAAGCCTGTTTTTCAAATGAATTCTGATTCTCAAAATTAAAAAAGTCCTCACTATTAACTAGGCATGATTAGCTCATTAGCCACTTAAACGGCCATAAAATAAAAATTTGATGACAGATTTTGTAGCAAAAAATATGTTGGTCATGAAATGGGCAAGATAGCCATATTGGATAACATTGCGTTTGTTAAATCATTACCAAGAACGAACGCTGGGAAAATATTACGTAAGTCGCTTAAGCCGCTTGCATTAGGGCAAAGTGCAGAACAGTTAAGCACCATAGATGAATAATAAGGGTGTCATTGCTCTCAGTAACATTGGTAGCAATGACAACCGAATTATAAGCAAGCAGTTAAATGTAAAACAACAATATAGAGCTTAAAGCTCTAACTATAAAAAACGACCTCACAGAAATACATTCTGTTTTTTGAGGCAAACGACACAACCGGGGATATACATGTTTAATATGAAAAAAATTTTTTTAGCAACAAGCCTTTTAGCATTAGCAGGTTCAGCCAATGCTGGATATACACTAAAGATCTCAGACACTGATAGCCTGAGCTTTGGTGGATATATTAAAATTGACGCACGTTACGTTGATGGTGATGTTGGTTACCGCCCTTACTGGATTGGTACAGGGACACCACTAGCAGAAAGCAAATCACAATTTAACATTAATGCAAATGAAACTCGTTTTAATAGTAAGTACGTTCATGGAGACGTTACCGGCTTTATTGAGCTGGACTTTCTCGGTGGAGGAGGCAATCAAGCTATTTCAAACTCAAGTAATCCGCGCTTGCGTCATGCGTTTATTAAATATAAAAACGTACTAGCGGGCCAAACATGGACAACATTTATGAACACGAGTGCACTTGGTGAAACAGCTGATTTTGCCGGTGCAACGCCTGGAATCGTATTTATTCGCCAAAGCCAAATTCGCTATACAACGGGTAACTTCCAAGTTTCTCTTGAAAACCCTGAATCTTATGGCGGTGATGCGAGCCAAGACAATATGCCAGACATTATTGCCAGATACAACTTTAAAGGTGACTGGGGTAATGTTTCTGTTTCAGGTTTAGCTCGTAGTTTAACCGACACTACTGGCAGTAGTGAAAGTGCTCTTGGTGTTTCAATTGCCGGTAAAATTAAAACCTTCGGTAAAGATGATTTAAAATTTCAAATTCATCAAGGTGAGTTAGGTCGCTATGTTGGCATAGCATTTGCGAAAGATCTTGTTGGTGATGAAGTCGAAGAAACGACGGCATATCTTGTTAATTACCGTCACTTCTGGACTGAAAATTTACGTAGTACCTTCCAGTACGGCCATGCAGAATCAGATATTGCAGATAAAGAAGTCAGCCAATGGAGCGTTAACTTATTCACTAACTTAACTAAGCAATTAAAGGTTGGTGTTGAAGTGGGCAATTTCTCATTAGATCATGAAAACAAAGATTCAAACTACGCACAGTTAGCATTTAAATATACCCTATAGAACTCTAACATGAGTTAACTTCACAACTGAAGTTTTTTGGGGGAAGCTTTTGCTTCCCCCCATCTATTCATTAAAAATTTAAATTGACTGAAGCCCCCATCTTCGGAATCCAAGGAAAAAACGATGACTTTATTTCAAAATCAGCTTAACCGTATTTCTGCGTGGTTAACTGTTGTTGCAGGGGTTGCTCTTATCGCGATGATGACCATTGTGATATTAGATGTGGTTGGCAAGTATATGTTCAACCAACCTGTTCAAGGCACTCTCGAAATCGTTGCCTACTATTTAATGGTTCCGGTGGTGTTTTTACCCCTTGCTCATACAGAGTATAGAGAAGAACACATAAGAATTGAGCTATTCACGCAAAATATGTCGAAAGCGCATACACGTATTCTCGACTCTGCGGCCTGTATTTTGAGTGCAGCCTATATACTCCTCTTCGCTTGGGCTGGCACTAAAAAAGCTTGGAGCATGACCAAGATCTACGAGCAGCAAGAATTGATGCACTTCAACATAGAGCTTTGGGCCGTCCGATGGATAATTCCTATCAGCTGCGTAATTTTGGCCTTAACCTTTTTAGTAAAAGCTTACACAGGTCATCACAAGAAAGTTACAGCAGAGAATCACTATTATGAATAATTTCACTCAAATCCCCCCTTACTACCAGCAACAGGAATATTAAAATGACTTCATTGGAAATAGGCTTTTCCGGCCTCGCCGTTTTGCTTGTACTCATGGGACTTCGCGTGCCAATTGCAGTGGCCTTGGGTGGAGTTTCGTCTATAGGGATTTTAATTATCACTGGTAGCCCACGAGCCATGATAGGTTCACTAGGGTCTCTGCCATTTGACTTCACCGCCCACTTTACTCTATCTGCAATACCTATGTTCCTCTTGATGGGGGCAGTGATCTATCACTCAGGATTAACAGCTAACCTCTTTACCGCTGCAAGATTATGGCTTAGTGGCTTACCTGGCGGTTTGGCGATAGCCACCAACTTTGCCAGTGCCTCTTTTGCGGCCGCTTCTGGGTCAAGTATGGCGACAGCAGCAGCAATGGGCCGATTAGCCCTTCCTGAAATGCTTAAGTATAAATATAACCCTGGCTTGGCGGCAGGTGTTATCGCGGCATCAGGAACTCTAGGTTCCCTGATCCCGCCCAGCATTCTAATGGTTATTTATGGTATTTTTACCGAACAACCTATTAGTAAACTTCTAGTTGCGGGTATTCTTCCGGGGCTTCTAACGGCATTTGCTTACACCGTCCTCATCATGGTTCGCTGTACTCTTAACCCAGAACTAGCACCAAAAATTGAAGAAACAGTCACTTGGAAAGAACGCTTCCAGTCACTCAAAGGTGTTTGGGCTATACCAGTTCTTGCTGTAAGCGTGATCGGCAGTATTTATGCCGGTATTGCAACGCCAACCGAAGCTGGCGCTATTGGCGCATTCATGGCAATGGTGATTGCAATGCTCACGGGCAATGGCAGCTTTAAAGTTATAGCGGCCAGTGTCAAAGAAGCGTTATTTAGTTTGTCGTCTATCTTCTTTATTGCCATTGGTGCCGTGATGCTGACCCGTTTCTTGGTCTTGGCTGGCATTCCCGACTATTTGGTAGAACTGATGGGAGTGTGGTCGGTAGACCCCATGCTGCTAGTTATTGGTTCATTAATTATATTCATTATTCTTGGCATGTTTCTAGATCCACTAGGACTTATGCTGGTAACTATTCCAATTTTATTACCACTTTATGAAGCGCTCGACATCAACCTTATCTGGATGGGAGTGTTGGTTATTAAATACTTAGAGGTTGGTCTATTAACACCGCCCGTTGGCCTTAATGCTTACGTGGTAAAAGGAGTCGCCGGTGACAGTGTCTCTTTGGTAACTATCTTTAAAGGTATTTCATGGTTCCTTCTTGCTGAAGTATTTGTGATTGCCCTTTTAATTATCTTCCCTGAGATCAGCTTATACTTGCCGAACTTAATGGATTAAAAAAATTCGTTATGGTAGAAGTCTTTAAAAGGTTTTCTACCATAACTTATACACAATAATAACAAGTCTAAACAGAGGATTTACAATGAAAAATTTTTTATTACCAAGTTTTAGTGCCGCTATTTTTGCTACTGCTACCATGGTGGCTCCACAAGCCATAGCCGGAGATATTAATTACAGTTCGTTTGTATCACCAAAGCACGCTTACAATCGCTTTGGCACGCAACCTATGTTCGATAATTTAAAAGGTACAATCAATGTTAAGCTGCATACTTCGGGCTCTTTAACTGGTGCACGTACAACTTTATCTGGCATTTCAGACGGTTTGACTGACGGTGGCTTGGTCATCTCTCTATATCACGCCAAGCAATTACCTCGCGCCGTTTTATTAAGCGATCTAGCTCTTTTAAACAAAAACTCTGTGGCAACTATTGCAGCATTAAACGAAACCGTTCAACTACAATGCCCAGAATGTACCCAAGAATACGGCAAATATAACATCAAGGATTTCGGGGCATACTCCACTACTCCGTATAACCTAATGTGCAAAACAGCCATCAACAGCATGGCAGATCTCAAAGGCTTAAAAATTCGTGCTGGCGGTGCCGTATTTACCCGTGTTATCGACGCTTTAGGTGCCGTTCCTGTTGGCATCCCATCATCAGAAGCTTATGAAGCTTTAGAGCGTGGACAACTTGATTGTGTTCTTGGTTCAGTGGCTTGGCTAAAGTCATACTCTCTTATGGACGTGGTCACTCACGTTGTTGAAGAACCAATCGGAAGCTACTTGGGTGGCACTGCTGTTAACTTAAATACCGAGACTTGGGACGACCTAAGTGCTTCTCAAAAAGCGGCTTGGGTATCTGAAGTCCCCGGTGCAATTGCCCGTATCACTACTGGTTACATCGCTGATGATAAAAAAGCTAAGGAATTAGCTTTAGCCAAAGGAATTAAATTTTCAAAAGCTCCAGCAGACATGGATAAATTCCTAGTTACCTACCGTAATGGCGAAATCGAAGCTACTATCAAAGCGGCTAAGAACCGTGGCGTAAAAAATCCAGAAATTATAATTAATAAATTTTTGAAAAACCTTAAAAAGTGGGAAAAGCTTGTTAATGCTGACACAGATGCTGAAACATTCACTAAAGTTCTACAGGAAAAGGTTTATAGTAAAGCTAAATACTAAAATTTGCATAAACTCTTAAGACAAAAATCTTAAGACATAAATGGGCGCTACTGAATTCAGTAACGCCCTTTTTTTACATCCGCAGCATTAGGTTTTTTAATACCGCATAGTCTTATACCAATTGAAATAAATTATTGACCAACTTAGAGCTTCATTAGTGAGCTTAGAACAAGTAAAATCATTCAAACATAGTCACTCTATAACTTTACATGCCTATGTACTTCACTCAGGCAATAATATAAAACAATTATTGTAAGCACTTGAAATAAGTGGCGCTGACAAGACGAACACGCACTATCACATTTCAACAATTTACAGAGAAAGAAGCTAATCCAGCTTAAAATAAAGTAAGGCACTCGGACTGGAGGTTGAAAGGAAACTTCTTGAAACCTCCATTCATGACTCAGCTCAGATTTTAACATCGGACAATTTTCCCTGCTCCTCAGTACGCCTAGAACTCAGGGTTCTAGGTTTTACGTCGTTATTTTCTGTTGAGAAAATAACGAAATTTAATGGTTCAGCCATTACCCCGTTTAATATTGCTAGTTCAATGTGCTTATAATTGTTCATGATTATACCTTCTCGGTTCTTGTTAGTTTGCACTTTCCGTTAATAAATTCCTTTACTAATTGAAACGATATGCTTAGTTCATTTGGTGCTTCTGCTTTATTCTCTACACTAAGACGAGAGGGTCAACTACCACCAAAGTCCGCGATAACAATCCCTTCAGAAAAAGTTGAAATCATTATTTTTTATGTTTTTTTTAACTACTTATAATTCATACATCTATACGCTTGACCTGAGCCAAGTGCATAGGCATGTATCTTTATTGATTTAGATAAGAGAATTACCATTATCTTCAATCAATGCCTTGCCTATAATCCTTTTAATTCTCGCTACGTGAACAATTAATTACTTCACTTGGTATTATTACTAGCCAATAATTTTTTGCGAACGTAATGCCGAAATTTTTTCAGCGCTATAACCTAGTTTCTCTGATAAAACTTTATCGCCATGCTCACCTAACGCAGGAGAGGCCGTTTTATATTGGAGTGGCGTATCAGATAAATTAATCGGCGAAGCAATCACATCAATCATTTTTCCTTCGCTGTTAGGCACCTGTCGTACCATTTTGCGATACTTTGTTTGAGGATGATCAAACACTTGCTCTAATGTATTAATTGGCCCACAGGGTACGGAAATTTTTTCTAAGACCTCTATCCACTCATCGGTGGTCCGAGTTTTAATAATTTCATCGAGCAATGGAATAAGCTCATCACGAAACTTGACCCGTTGACCATTTTTACAAAATTTCGGATCGGTGGCTAAATCAGCGCGATCGACTTGCTGGCAAAACTTAGTAAACTGCAAATCATTACCAATCGCTACAATTAACTTACCATCTTTGCTGGTGAACGGTTGATAAGGTACAACCACAGGATGAGCATTACCATAACGAGTAGGATTCTCACCCGTTGATAGATAGCTCATGCCCTGATTGGCTAAAACAGACATTTGGACATCCAGCAAAGCAACATCAATATGCTGACCAGTCTTAGTATGAGTGCGAGCGAATAAGGCGGCCAAAATTGCATTACAACTATACAGTCCCGTCATAATATCGGCGATGGCAATGCCGACCTTCATTGGCTCACCATTGGCATCGCCCGTAAGGCTCATAATGCCACCTTCGGCTTGAATGATCGCATCATAACCCGCTTTATGAGCTGACGGGCCTTTCTGGCCAAAACCAGTAATAGAACAATAAATTAGATTAGGATTAAGCTTGCTTAGAGTTTGATAGTCCAAACCATATTTTTTAAGACCTCCTACTTTATAGTTCTCGACTAACACATCGGCATCAAGCACCATATCTTTGATAATCTGCTGACCCTCACTGGTACTAATATCAATAGCAACTGATTGCTTATTACGATTAGCACAATGATAATAAGCCGCTTCAGGAACTTCCTCATCAGTCCCCTCTTTTAGGAATGGAGGGCCCCAATAGCGCGTATCATCCCCCCTATTAGGTTGTTCTATTTTAATCACCTCAGCGCCTAAATCGGCTAACATTTGAGTAGCCCAAGGTCCCGCTAAAACACGACTTAAATCAACAATTTTAATATCTTTTAATGCACTTACCATAATAGCCACTCAAACTTATTTTATTCAGTTCTTAACAATAAGTAAGAAGCTTATAAGTATCAACAAAGGTTGTCAACATCACGGTTCCGCAAAACGGAACTATCAACCCAAAAATACAACCCAGTGTTTTATAATTAACAATTCACATCAAACAGATTAAGATGCTTTTTCCGTGGTGATTTATGGCCAATTGACGTTCGAAAAAACCAAGCTTGAAAAAACTGAACAAAAGGGTATTAATCAATAACTTAACAGTATTATTAGAGGCATTAATACCTTTGTCATGTGTCAGATGAATATGCCGGTCATTTCGCCGCAGGACTAAAAGAAAATCTATTCTCCATTATCAAAGAACCAAAGATTGGTTTTGAACGCGAAAAGGGCCTCATAGCAGACTATGTGTTGTCTTTGGATGGTATCTACAATAGCAGTATTAGTGGAGAACTCACTTAATAGCTAGAATATCAGATATGAAAGTTAAGCTGATCCGGTTTTCGATAAATGTCGTTAGCAGATCAGCTAAACGTTTTAAGTTTGACAAACAACGCGGGGATTGTTTAGCTATTCTTAAAGATCACAGAATTGCTCACTGGGTCACGTGAGATTCGGGTATTATTTGCTTTGACGGCAGGGTCTTCATAACCAAACGAAATACCTAATAAAATCCCCGTAGAATCATCAATATCAAACGCCTTGCGTACCACATCAGGATATCCTCGCAAACTGCCCATAGCACATGAAGAAATGCCATAGGAAGTCATCAACAACATCAGAGTTTGTAGATAGATACCGATATCTACCGCGATGGTCTCACCAAACGATTTATCCATGCCCAGAAACGCGACATAGGGCGCGTCAAACAATTCAAAATTACGTAACATGGCTTTTTTTCGCCCTTCCTTATCACCTCTGTCTACCCCCATTTCGCTATACAGTTCCATGGCACAGGCAACCTGACGATCACGGTATTCACCTTCAAATGCCGACTTATAAGAAAAATCAGCGGCCTGGGGAATACCCTGAGAAACATTTTCTAACAACTGCGCGCTGATGGAATCACGCACATTTCCGGATGCAACAAATACTTTCCAAGGTTGGGTATTACAATTAGACGGTGCCTGTTGCGCTTGCTCAAAAATTGTTTGTAAGGTTTGCACTGGTATTGTTTTATCCAGAAAACCACGCACAGAGCGCCGCTCGTTAATGGCCTCTAATACGGTAATATTCTGCTGTTCTGTAATCAACATAATGCGCTCTCAAATAATCGTGTATAAATTTAATTCGATAAGTAAATCTCGCTGCAGTATCAGAACGTTATCGCACTAGCCAGCGCTGGCAACTTTTACTAACAGCTCTAAGCTACTTACGGCCAATAAACCGCTCTTAGTTCTTTTTTAAGGATTTTGTTGACCCCCGACATTGGCATAGGTTCTGTGCGGATTTCGATTGAACGGGGGCATTTATAGCCCGCTATTTGCTCTCGGCAGAAGCTAATCAACTCCTGTTCTTTCACCTTATTATCCTGCTTCAGGGTAATAATAGCGTGCACTGCCTCCCCCCAAGTATCACTTGGGATACCGATCACGGCACATTCCAAAATGGCCGGATGTTGATAAATCACCTACTCCACTTCAAGCGAATAGACATTCTCACCACCACTGACGATCATATCCTTAACCCTATCTACCAGAAACAAATAACCGTCTTGATCCAGATAACCGCCATCTCCGCTATAATACCAACCATCTTTCAATACCTCAGCTGTCAATTCCGGTTGCTGCCAATACCCTTGCATCATACAGGGCGAACGCACAACAATTTCACCGATCGCGCCTGTAGAAAGCTCATTCCCTTCATTATCAACTATTTTCACTTCAACTTGCGGCATGGGGCGTCCCACGGAAGTCAACTTATCGGCCAGTGGACCATCAGGATCATGAGCATCGTTCTCAAGGCAAGTTACTGCAGGACTCGCCTCAGTCATGCCATAGCCTTGGGTAAGTAACACATGTGGGAATTCAACCAAAATTTTGCGTAACAAAGACTCTGCAATAGGCGAAGCTCCGTATACTATTTGATGCAACGATGAAAAATCATAGGTTGAGAACTTGGCATCGTTCAGCATAAAGTTAAGCATAGCTGGTGCCGCTAGAAAATGGGTGACCTTATGCTCTGAAATTGTTTGCATCATTAATTGAACGTCGAACTGACGTAAAAAAACCATAGGGATTACTTGCATTACCATACCATATAATCGCATTGCGCCAGCCACATGAAATATTGGCATGACCATCATAAAACATGGATCCTGACATTTTGAAGTGACGTTCGTTTGCGCCAGTGCGGCTACATATATACTTTGGTGAGACACCATCACCCCTTTGGCGCGTGCGGTGGTACCTGCGGTAAAATACAATGCCGCGAGATCGTTGCCACCAAAGCCACCATCAGTAGCCGGTGTAGCCGCGGCTAACCAGGTATCATAATGGAGAAATCCTACCGGCGTATTTCCTTCATCAGCATAGATTAAGGTTGCTATCGAGGGGCACGCTGCTTTCATGGCCCGAGCTTGTTCAACGTGATCTTTGTCGGTGATCAGTACCTTAGGAGTACAATCTTCCACGCAGGCGATCATCTCCGGTATGGCCCAACGAAAATTAATCGGCGCGTACACCGCACCAATATAACTGGGTCCGAAAAATAGTTCAGCTAATTTATCCGTGTTTTTGGAAATAACCGCCACCCGATCACCTGCAGCAATGCCTAAATCGGCTAATGCTCCGCCGAGCTTAGTACATCGTTGTTCATACTCAGACCATGTCAGTGTGCGATTTTCAAACGTTAAGGCAGGCGAATTCGGAGATATACGCGCAGCGCGGGATAATATTTTCGTTATACTCAACATCAATAGACTCTCTTAGTTTTTTATATTTAATTACATAATTTTGACCTAGTGTCATCACTATCAAGTGACATATATTGCAGTGACTAGGCCATATATCAATTCAAGTACACTTCATATTAAAGTGAACACCCAATGACTTTTTCATGATTTCGTTGGCATCATGAAAGATTTTGCTAACACGAGAATCCGCATACATCTGGGCAATAGGATATTCTTTCATATAGCCGTAACCACCATGAAGTTTCAGACTTATCGAGCATGCCCTGTTTTTCCCAGCGCTCTATATTGGGTACGAATTCGGCGTTGAAAAAACGATTTATCGAGTCACGGAACTTTATCAGCTCTTCATTCATCCATGAGAATTCTTTGTTAGTCATTTTGTAGATCCTGTTAATTTATTTGCTAAGGGCACTATTGACTTCATCGTCTTCAAATTTGTGACGCTTAACGCTCAAAACCAAACAGCACCTCATTCCGCACAGCGGGACTATAGCACCATTAACCATATCGTGTATCCGAAATGAACTTCAATACATAATTGACGTTCATCTAGCAAGATCGCGGTGAGTCTTCATCAATCCACGATAGCAAGGAGAGATGAGATGCGCTACTTTTCCAGTAGCCGCCAGATTCAAAATCCGGTTTCGAAAGAAGTTACGATTCAAGTCCGTCTTGCGGTTCCATTATATGAAAGCCCTGATTCGAAAGAGTCAGGGCTTTTTTGCATCTACGCATTGAGGATTAATTATGAATGAGTTTGTTGGCAAGTGGCGTATTAGGGGTTTTGTGCCCATCCCCTCGAAACAATGTTGCGAGTCAACCTTATTAAAAGTGCAAATTAATTTTCTTTACAACAAGATAGGGGTAACTTGCTCTTTGGACAAATTTGGTCAAAAAGTACAAGTTAGTTCTAGATTTTATTTTCTAACTTGCATTTTATCTATTCTGTTTTGGTCACTATTGCCACAGACGAGTCATAAAACCGAATTAGTGAAAGGTCCGTTTTCGTATCTAAACAGCCCTTTACTGAGGTGAATTTGGTTAAGAAAAATCGTCCTCTCTGTGGTAAAAGTTAGGGTGGTTTTGGATTAAAAGCACCACTCATTTTTGTCTCAGTGGGGCTACATTCCCTTAACCGAATGCCATTGTAGGCCCCCTGCCCCCTCTAGATATCGCCTAAGGTTAATTTTGAGGGGATGTTAGCAAAACCCCTATATTGAATTTATTACAATAATTCCCAATAAATATTATTCCGCTATACTATGATCAACTCATAAAATAAAAGGCATTCAATTTGTTATATTTAAATTTGTTTATGTGTATCACTTGGTTACTGTTTTGGTATTTTGATATCGGATCTTATATTCGCAGTAAATATTTTTCAGCCGACTTTTGCCTTCTTATATTTATTGGCTTTGCATTGAGGTTCATAGGTGAACTTGTGCTGTTTGATCTAATAGGGTGGGTTGGTGGTTTTATTGTCTTCTATGCTTTATATAAAGCTATAAAACCAACCAAGAGTAATACAGGCCATTCAACCACTTGAGTACAACAATAAAGACTGACTCAAGCATTTATTATAAACAGCCTTGTAGTTGATAATATAATTCAAAACATTATCAACATTAGACTTAGGAGGACTAGACAAAGTTAGGGAGGTAAACGGATATTCATCATTCAGATTTAGCACTCCCCATTCATAAGGGTCCATGCAGACACCAGCATGACCTTTGGGCCACTTACCCGCAACTGAAGCTTTGTCTTTTCGTGTGCCTTTAATAAAAATTAAAGCTTCATCAGGGCCGAAAATTTCTACAGAACTATACACTCTGTCTAATTTTGCGATCCATCCTTTTGGTAGTTCATCTACCAGGTAATCAAAAACATCCTTGATTGCTTTTTCTTTAACATCCATATCACGTACCATAATATTGTTATAACGTACAAAAAATATTCCATATTCTTGTCGCAGTATACAAGATAGCTCTTTATATTGTTAATAAAAAGTTACATAAAATAGTTTGTCTTGTTGGTTTTTTGTAAAGCCCCTCGGTCATAAACTTACTTTTTTGTAAATTATTGAAAAGTTTTACTCTAAAAACAGATTTAATTAGCTCAGCCGAAAGGTTATTACTTATTAGGCATTAAAAGCTAATGCTGATTTCGAGGGGATGGGATGGGCACAAAAAGCCATTAAACAGGCTTTAACTTATCAAATATGACAACTCAGTTTGACTGTATTATCAAATATGACAACCCAATTTGATGTTTTATCAAATATGACAACTCAATTTGATGTATTATCAAATATGACAACTCAATTTGATGTATTATCAAATATGACAACTCAATTTGATTTGTTATCAAATATGACAACTCAATTTGATTTGTTATCAAATATGAC
>JQIA01000528.1_pt1 | contig 19527 bp, 14 predicted proteins | sample 811431 | NCBI WGS metagenome assembly JQIA01 (sample SAMN02998118, study PRJNA258478) | marine sediment metagenome | biome: marine; feature: seafloor; material: sediment; isolation source: oil-polluted sediment collected from 3 locations (0.5 km, 0.7 km and 0.9 km)... | place: USA: Gulf of Mexico ...
AGCCTTGCCCAAAACACCCCCTGGGATCATATGCACCCATCTCCATCCCTTTTACATGTATTGCAAAATCCTTAAAAAACATAGAGGGATATGAGTATATTGAACCATATATGGATGGAGAAAAGACAATTTTCTACTATACAACTATATTAGAAACAAAACTCCCGTTGCCCGGTTTTCTTGAACGAACCCTCTCAACTACCAGTCTTAAAAACTATATCAATGACGTTCAGAAAAGAGTCGAAAACTTGTACAACCCCAAGCCTTCAGGTTGATCTTTTAAAACAGGTCGTTTGGATAAAACAAAAAAGCAGGTCAATAAAACCTGCTTTATGCTCAACCCCGCAATGTATGGAAAATCTCAATTTTTCATAAATTACAATTAAAAAGAGTTAATCATTGATGCTCTCGTAAAAAGTATATAGATGGCTAAGGAAAAGGGCCCATATACTAGATTTAGTGGTTGGCCAGGCTTGAAGTAGTACATGTGGCACGTCAAAAGTCAAATCGAAGTAGATGGGACTTTTTACGACGCCATCAATCATTAAAACCAACCGTTATCCTTATACCACTTCAGACATTCCTTCATCCCGTTTTCCATAACAGGATAATTAAACTTAAACCCGGTTGATTTTAACTTACTGTTAGCCCATATTCTGTCAGAGCTTACATATTCCAGCGTTGCTTTTTCCAAAATCGATTTGGTTCCCATGATCCTTGCAACAAACTGAGAGAGAACTGCTACAGGTTTTACAACTGAAAGGGAAATATAGTTAAAATCCTTCTCATAACCCAGAAGTTCCCGGCTGACCATCCTCCAGAAAGCTTCAGTTGTTATTCTTGTATCATCACTCACATTATATGCTTCACCTATTGTTGAATCATTATTGTATGCATGAAGAACAGCCCTGCACATATCCTCAACATGCAGAAACGCTTCTATCTGAGTACCTTTTCCAACCATAATGTTTTTTTTCTTTTTCCGGCCTTTCCATACAGACTTAAATACATAAAAAAGTCCATACTCTGCCCTTATTCCGTATATTGCCGCTGGTCGTAATATTGTAGCCTTAAGATTATGATTGGCGATGAATTTATTGACAATTTTTTCACCTTCCCATTTGGTGATATTGTAATTGTTTTGGGGAGGTGTCTGCTTTTGGTCATCCTCTTTAACAGGATTGCCGGGATTTGAAGTGAATCCATATACATTCACAGATGAAAAATGTATAAAACGGTCAACATTATTGTTAACTGCAGCACTGCAAAGGTTTTCAACGGCATGGACATTAACAGCATACATCAAAGCATCCGGCGTTGAATAATCATGGATACCTGCCACATGAACAATACAATCAACCCCCCGAACCAGTTCATCAAGGCCTTCTTTTTTTGTAAGGTCTGAATTAACAAATTCAACCCCCATTGCCTCAAACATTCCCCCGTAAAACCTGCTCGAAACATCCGTTGCCCGTACTTTGTACCCTGCCTTAACAGCCTCTTTTACCATATGGTGACCGGTAAAGCCTGATGCTCCGGTAACAAGTATCAACTTTTCAGAATTGTCTGTCATAATTACCTCCCGGTTTAAAGCGTTTCTTATCTATTTTTCAACTATCCCAAATTTTTTCAATGTCCTTTCCCTTGGTATACCGTTTTGATCCCAGCCTCTTAATTTGTAGTATTTGTCCAACATGGTATCCAGCTCAATAGTCCCCCACCCCTCTTCCGAAACCTCCTCCAGCATTCTTTTTGGCAAAGTATCGTCTTTTCTGTTTATACCTTCCAGACAGTTCATATACCTCTCAAGCTGATAAATCCTTTCTCCGACACTATACAGGGAATTTCTGCTGAATTTGATTCCAAGAATGGATGACAATAGAGCAACATAATCAGACAGATCCGTAGTCTTCACTGCCACTGACGGAAAATTTCTCATTATGAATCTTAAAATCTGCGGAGGGGTTTTTTGATACATAATATTCTCTTCCAAAAAAGGATACTGTGTCTGAATGCAGAATATTGAAGAATTAACAATTTCGTTAACATCCTGAAGAAAAACCACAAAGTGCGCCTTCGCTTTACTGCCATGCGGAGAAAGGTAAGATTCTGCCCCTCCGCCAAGAGGATCAACCTCTACTGCATGGGTACTCCCTGAAAGATGGGTCGCGCCACAATTTGCAGTAGCATACCCAAGTCCCTGCCCTGTACACCCTCTTGGATCATATGCAGGAATCTCAAGTCCTTTTACATGGTTTGCGAAATCTTCACCCCCATGCTTTTTGGAGAATCTTTTCACACCTTCCGCAAGCTCATTACCAAGCCCTTTTCGATAAGCTATATCATCGATTATTTTTTCAACTGATTCAGCATCGCCAAAGGCAAGATCGGATTTTTGCTTTAACATGTTTTTTTCATTCAGTTCCATTGCAAAACCAATACAACTGCCCGTACTTATAGAATCCAGTCCCAGCCTGTTCAGCTTGTCATTCCAGTGTGCAATTACATTTATATCACTTATCAGCAGATTCGATCCCATCAGACCTATGGTTTCATATTCAGGAGAGACCATCTCTTTACCGTTAAATTTACCTGTTCGTCCGCACTTGATCGGGCAGCCGGTACATCCATGATTCTTAACAGTGTGGTTATCACGTATCGTTTCAGCATCTATATCCTTCATTTTATCAAAATATGGCTTGCTGAAATTTTTCACCGGCATTATTGCTGTTTTACCAAAAACGTTTACATTCTGAGCAGTACCCAACTCCTGTAACCTGCTACCGGTATTTGTATGTGATTTTACTTTTTTCTGTGCAATTTTCAGGGCTTTTTTAAAATCCCCCTGATTTACTGCCTTGAATTTCAAATCCCCTCTGGCAACAATCCCTTTAAGATTTTTTGAGCCCATAACAGCCCCTAAACCACAACGCCCTGCGACTCTTTTCTTTGAGACAAGTATTGAGTATTTCACAAGATTTTCACCCGCAGGCCCAATTACCACCCAGTCGCCCTCGTCTTTAACCTTCTCCTGCACCTCATAAGTATCCATACCCCAGAGTTCTGCTGCATCTTTAATCCGGACTTCCCCATTATGTATACTCAAATACACAGGCTTTTCAGATCTACCACGAACCATAACACCGTCATACCCGGCTTTTTTCAAACTCAACCCGAATTTACCGCCAATATATGAAGATGCAAAAATCCCGGTTAGTGGTGATTTACTGACAACAGCAAACCTGCCGCCTGCAGGTGATGGCGTGCCGGCAGCCGGCCCTGTCATCATAACAATAATATTTTCAGGTGAAAGTGGATCAACACCAACCGCCATGTGATCATACAGAAGTTTAATCGCAAGACCTTTACCGCCAATATAATCTTTTCTGTCTCTATGCGAAATTTCTATATGCCCAACGCTTCCGTTAGTAAGATTGACATCAAGAACTTTATTATTTACAGCAAGTATTGGATTCATAACCCCTCTCTTGTTTTAAGCTTTTCCACCCTATTGTTTTACAATTAAATTTTCTCTTTTCATCCACTCATAACAATCTGAAAGCATTTCTTTTATTGATATTTCCATATAACCAAGCTCCTCAACAGCTTTTCGGGAACTGCATTGAAGCATCGAAGACATCAGCGCTGCTTTTTCGGGTGTAATATCCGGTTCCTTGCCTGTAACGCAGGACACACAGTATGAAGCACGACCAATCAGCCTAAGAATCGATGGAGGAATAATCCTGGAAGGTGTTTTTTTATCAAGCAATTTACCAATTTCAATAATGAAATTCTGCCAACTGACATCTGCTCCGCCTAAAAGATAGTTGTGACCACACTGCCCTTTTTTATACGCTTCGATATGAGCCCTTGCAACTTCTCTTACATGACAGAAGCTGGCAGTTCCTGCCAGATTCCCTGCCAGTTTATCATTATATATCATGGAAAAAAGTCGAGACCAGCCAGAATAGTCATATGGCCCGATTATATTTGCAGGATTCAGTATGACAGCGTCTAACCCTGCGAATAATAATTCGCGGATTTCAACCTCTGCGAGCCACTTTGATCTGAAATAGTTTATTATGGATTTATCCGCTTTTGAAATTGTCGACTCATTAATTATGGTATCATGAAACCCATATGCTGCAATACTTGATGTATGAATAAATCGTCGGGCCGATTTCTTTAGAGCGGCAAGTGCAACATTTTTTGTTCCTAATACATTCACCTTTGTCTGGAGATCATCTCCTTTTTTCCAGTGGCTGGTATTTCCTGCCAGATGAAAAACAGCATCAACATTATCCGGCATTGCGCTTTCGCATGCACTTAAATCACAAATATCGCCGCTAACGAGCTCTATGCCCTGCTTTTTTAAACTGCGAATTCCTGAGATATCAAGGTCAAATCCTGTTACCGACCAATTCTCAGCCAACAATTGTTCTATTAAGTTTCTTCCGAGAAAACCTGATGCACCTGTCACAAATGCTCTTTCCATGATACCCCACAAAGACAAAAATAATATTATTCCTTGCGAAAAACAGCCTTTCTTCCGGTTAGAAAAGCATCAACCCCTTCTTTTACTTCATCACTGATAATATTTTCCCTGAACATCTCCATCTCCACTTCAAATCCTGCCTCAGGTCCGCTATACATACCGTTTAAAATGCATTGTTTGATCCGTCCAATAGCACCGACAGCCTGCTTGCTGAGTCTTAAAGCATAGTCAAATGATTTCTCGTAAAGCGCTTCCTGCTCAAAAATATCATTAACGAGACCAATCTCTTTTGCCTGTTCAGGAGAAATCATTAAGCCTTTATACATCATTTCTGTTGCCTTAACTCTGCCAACAATGGAAGGCAGACGCTGGGTACCGCCAAAAGCAGGAATCATTCCAAGCCTTATTTCCGGAAGCCCTATTGTCCCTGAATCAATACCCATAAAACGAAAATCACAGGTCAGGGCAAGCTCCAGCCCTCCCCCTAAAGCATGGCCGTTAATTGCTGCCACAGTAGGAACCCTGAGTGCTTCAAACATACTCAATACATTATGCACACGAGGCAGAAGGGCTATCATATTTTCGTCAATTTCCCCTAACTCGCTGACATCATCACCTGCTGAAAAGAATCCTGTACACTCACTCGCTATCAAAGCCGCACGTATATTCGTACTCTTTTCAATTTTACCTACTGCAACTTCAAACTCTTCAAGAAAATCAAGGGTTAATGCATTAACAGGAGGATTATTCATTTTTATAACCGCAACTGATTCAATTACCTTAAAACTCAAAACCTTATCAGACATAGCAATACCTTTAAGAATGGTTGTGGCAAAAAAACTGCACTAACAATAACGGTGTTATGATTAACATAGGGGAACCCCATAGCCATGTCAATATTTTTATGGCATTTATTTAGTCGCGATATTGTTTTACCTTTTTTTTCATAGCGCTACTATGTTTAATTATCATTTTCCATAGTGTCGTTATATTTTTAACTTGACACCCAACCAAAAAACAAAGTATAAAAAATTTAAATACAGATTCTTTTTTATTAACCTAAAAAATTAAAGACGGATATTATGAGCAAGAAAAAGACCAACAATCGCACGCCAAAAAAGAAGACTCAAAGAAACCTTGAAAAAGAGATTAATATTATTGAAGGCGCCCTTCAGGTTTTTGGTGAAAAAGGTTATGAGGCGACAACGATATCCGCAATCAGCAAAGCTGCGAATATTTCAGATGCCACATTATATGAATATTTTGATTCAAAAGAAGATGTTCTGTTTTCAATAACAAAGCTATACACCCAGCGCATAATAGACAAAATGGAGATAATTTCTCCCTATATACATGGAGCCTCTGCAAGGCTTAAAGTTTTAATACAGACTTACCTGGAATTTTACGAAAACAACCCGCTTTACACTTCTGTAGTATTACTGACAGTTAAAGGGAACAGGAATTTCCTTAAAGATGATGCATATCAGGTTATTAGAAAATCAGCAAAATCGATTATCGATATTCTCAATACCGGCATAGAAGAAGGTGTATTCAGAAATGATATTGACCCATACCTTATAAGAAGCATGTTTCTTGGATTCATTGAGCATATTGCCACACAATGGCTGCTCATAGGACGGCATGACAATTTAACAGGTTACAGAGACACAATTTACGAAATGATAATGAGAGTAATTGCTGTAGAAAAAGATGCGGATAAACAGGAAATCGTTATCAACCTGCAGGGCTTTAGTATTGATAATGATACAGAAAAAAATGTGTTAAAACTGAAAAAGAAATAATTATATCAAATTAGCTAATGAGCAGAGACTAAATCCTAAGAAAAAAACGTAGGAGACCATTATGCGTGCTGCCAATACAATACCGGAACTGATAAGAAACAATTGTGAAAAGTATAACGCTGTTCCGTTTATCAATTATTATGACGAAATTATAACCTACGGCGATCTTGAAGAACGAACAAATGCTTTTGCGGCTTTTCTTACAGAAGCAGGTATAAAAAAGGGTGATATTGTTTCTTTTATGTTAGGAAACACACCTGCTTTTTTTTATACATTTCTTGGAATACAGAAGTCTGGTGCTGCTTCCGGTCCGGTTAGCTGCTGGTGGCAGGCTGATGAAGTTAAATACCTGATTAATCATTCAAAACCAAAAGTTATTGTTATAGAACCTGAATACTCTGGAATAATATCTGAAATAAAAGATGACATTCCCTCTGTTGAATTTATTATTGTAAATTCAACAGAAAAAATGAAATTAAACTTTGCCCACCAATACCTTCCTGAAATTATTAATAAAAATATTGGAAAGAGCGTTGACATCTCAAGCATTTCAGAAGATGACACCGCATCAGTTCTGTACACATCGGGAACAACAGGAAAACCAAAAGGGGTTATGTTAAGCCACAAAGGCATCATAACCGGTGCCAGAATCAAGGTTAAACATGTTCCGGTCGAAAAAGGTGAAATAATACTTTGTGTCCTGCCTCTGTTTCATTCCGGAGGGCTAAACGATTTAGCCCTGCCGTCTATATACAGTGCTGCAACAATAATACTCAGAAAGAATTTTTCTGCGTCCGAATTCTGGGAGTGCGTTGAAAAGTATCAGGTTAACGGTTTTTATATTGTCCCTACAATGTGGAATATTCTTCTGAAAGCGCCTGAGGCAGACATAGTTGATACAAGCTCCTTAAGAGTAGGCCTATCCGGCGCAGCACCAATACCACCAAGTCAGCTTGCTGAGTGTGAAAGCAGATTTCAGGTATCAATTCTTGAAGCCTATGGATCAACAGAAAATTCAGGCGGTATCTCTGCCAACATGTTAGACAAAAGAAAATATGGTTCAATAGGAACGCCACTGTCTGAACTTGAAGTTAAGATAATCAACTCAAAAAAAGAGACCTTGCCCGCAGGAGAAATTGGAGAAATTCTCGTAAAGGGGGCTACTGTTATGAAAGGGTATTTCAACAATCCTGACGAAACAGCTAAAACCATCGTAGACGGATGGCTCTATACCGGCGATGTGGGATATCTGGATGAAGAGAACTTCCTTTTTATAGTTGATAGAATAAAAGAAATGATTATCAGGGGAGGAGTAAATCTTTATCCAAAAGAGATAGAACTGGTAATATGCACTCACGAAAAGGTCAGCTCAGTTGCTGTTATTCCTGAAGCTCATGATACATATGGTCAGGTGGCAAAAGCATGTATAGTACCGAAAAGAGGCGAATTAATAACTGAAGAAGAGATAAGAAAACACTGCAAAAGCAAAATAGCTGAGTATAAAATTCCGGAACATTTTTTATTTCGTGAAAGTCTTCCAACAAATATTCTGGGAAAAGTTCTGAAAAAAGATCTTATCACTGAGTTATTGGAAGAGGATTCTGCAGGTGAAGTACCTGTAGGCCATTTTTTTGAAAGTATCCCCGAAAGATTCGTACCTGAAAATGCTGAAAATGTTGAAGGCACAGTCAGCTATAACATTACCGGAAAAGGCGGCGGAAAATGGACTGTTACAATCAAGGATCAAAAGTGTTTTCTCTCAGAAGAAATTCTTAAAGAGCCGACAGTTTATATTGTTTCCAAAGCCTTTGATTACAACGATATTGTAACCGGTAAAATTGATGGTGTAACAGCTGTAATGACAGGCAAGCTTAAAATCGAAGGTGATATTAACTTTATGTCGGTTTTAAAAAACATCATTAAACCAGTTAATTAAAACAATATAGTTATAGATTATAACAAAAGTAAAAAATTGGGAGAAAAAACTAATGACACTTCGCTCGGCAGAAGAATATAAAAAGGGATTATTAGATGACAGAGTAATTTATTTACTCGGGAAAAAAGTTACTGATGTTACTGAAGACCCATACATTAAAGTGGGTGTTGAAACAGGTGCTTTTGACTATCTTATGAGTCACGACCCGAAAATGCAGGAAATTGCTGTTACAAAAGATGCAGAAACAGGTGAGGATGTCAGCCGGTATTTTGATATTCCGGATACCCCTGAAGCTGTAAACACAAGGCATAATCTGGTTAAAGAAGCCTGTTATTATACTGATGGCGCTCTGCCATTCATAAAAGATGTTGGATCAGACATTATTAATGGTATTACTGCCGTTGCAAAAATAATGGGTAACAAGGATTATATTGAAAGAATTAATAATTACAGAAAATACTGCGCCAGAAATGACCTTTCAATAGGAGGCTGTGTTACTGATGTTAAAGGTGACAGGAGCAAGGGCCCCTCAGAACAGAGTTCACCTGATTACTATTTAAGAGTTGTGGATGAAACTGAAGATGAAATAGTTGTATCAGGTGCGAAAGCCCATATTACAGCCGGACCTTATGTTGATGAGTTGTTGGTTATCCCCACCAGAAATATGTCAGAAGCTGAAAAAGATTATGCAGTTTCGTTTGCAATACCTGCAGATACAAAAGGTATTACCCAGATATGCAGGCCAAATTTCCGTTATGAAGACAGCTATCATTTCCCTACTCCAAGGCATAAAAGAGGCCATGTTGAATCTCTTGTAATCTTTGATAATGTACGCGTTCCCAAAGAGAGAGTCTTTCTGCTTAGAGAATGGCAGTCGGCTCAGTACATGGCTTATGCATTTTCTGCATTTCACAGATTTACTGCTGTAACATACAAAATTCCAATTATTGAATTTATGACAGGCCTGGGAATGCTTGTTGCCGATGCAAACGGAATAACAAAGGCCTCCCATGTACGCGAACAGTTTATTCAAATGATCAATTATACAGAGACGCTTAAATCACATGCTGCAGCTGCCATAGCTGATCCGGAAGATTTTGGCGGTTCAGGTCTTTTTGTGGCAAACAGACTTCGGTCCAATCTTGCAAAACTTCACTTTTCAGAAGGTTTTCACCAGTTTGTAAGATGCATTCAGGATCTGGCAGGCGGACTTCTTGTTACTCAGCCAACATATCAGGATTGGAAGCACCCCGAATTACATCCGTATCTTGAAAAATATATGGGTGGTGCGGGAAATTACAATTCTGAAGAAAGACTTAAATTAATGAGTTATCTTCACCACATGGTTGCAAGTGATTTTGCAGGATGGCATGAAGTTTGTACTATTCATGCTGAAGGTTCATCAGCAGCACAAAAAATGATGCTCTTTTCTGAAGCACCAATAAAAATGTATAAGAAACACGCATCCGATGTTCTTGGATTAAACATATGACCAAAAAGATAAATACTGTCACCGGTCCCATTTCGCAGGAAGAGCTCGGAATAACCCTCTGTCACGAGCACTTCTTTATAGGACAGCCAGGATGGGACGGTGACAGAACAATTGCACCATTTTCAAGTGAGAAGCTTGTCAGCATGGGAACCGATCTGGTTTCCGGGCTCGCCCCGTACAATATTGGTACTATTGTTGATGCCACTGCCAATGATTTTGGCAGGCAGCCTGAAATATACAAGAAAATTGCCGAACAAACCGGTGTAAATATTATTTGCTCAACCGGCTTTTTCAATGAAAGTGAAGGGGCTTCAGGATACTGGAAATTCAGGGAGCTTTTGGGTAATGCTGAAAAAGAGCTATACGAGGTAATGAAAACGGAAATAACTGTTGGAATTCATGGCACGGATATTAAAGCCGGTGTGATTAAAATTGCAACCGGCAAGGATATCATTTCCGATTATGAGAAAATGATATTCAGGGCAGCTGCAAAAGCTCAGACAGAAACAGGTGTACCCATTATTACACATACCCAGGATGGAACAATGGCACCTGAACAGGCAGAGTTTTTAATTTCTGAGGGCGTGGATCCTTCAAAAATCCTCATCAGTCATATGAGCAGCAATCTTGATATAGCTTATCAGGAAAAAACTCTTGAATACGGTGTTTCTGCCGGATGGGACAGACTTGGACTTTTTGGTTTGGCAAATGTTCCGACAGATGAAGAAAAAAATCAGGTTATTGCAGAACTAATTAACAAGGGTTGGATTGAAAAAATTTTCCTGTCACACGATTATATTATGAAGTGGCTTGGAAGAGAAGCAGAGCCACCTGAGATAGTCAAGCCAATGCTTGAGAACTGGTATCCTGACCATATTTTTTTAAGAACAATACCTGCTCTAAGAAAACTGGATATAAGTGATGAGCAGATTGATACAATATTAAGAAAAAACCCTATGAGGCTTTTTTCGTAACAACAGCTTTATATAAAGGAGCATAAAATGTTTAATACAGAAATATGTAAATTGTTCAATATCAAATATCCGATTATATTAGGCGGAATGCTGTGGATAGGAAAAGCCGAACTCACAGCTGCCGTTTCTGATGCCGGAGGTCTGGGGCTTTTAGGGGCTGGCGGAATGCAGCTTGAAGAGATTAAAGAGGAACTCGAAAAAGTAAAAAAGCTTACTGACAAACCGTTTGGCGTTAACATACCGTTAGTAAGGCCTGACTCGGAAGAAATGATCAATATCTCAATTGAAAGTGGCGCAACTGTTATAGCAACTTCATCAGGCAGCCCCAATAAATTCACGTCTCATATTCAGTCACATGGAGCTAAAGTAATTCAGGTTGTTTCAAATGTTAAATTTGCAAAAAAATCTGAAGATGCGGGTGTTGATGCAATAGCCGTTGAAGGATTTGAGGCTGGCGGCCATAACGGTCATGATGAAATAACGACGATGGCCCTTGTTCCTCAGGTTTCAAGTGCTGTAAAAGTTCCTGTTATCGCTGCCGGCGGCATATTTGATGGCAGAGGCATGATAGCAGCTCTTGCACTTGGTGCAAAAGGCATACAGCTTGGTACCAGATTTCTTGCGACAAAAGAGGCGACAGTACACGATAACTATAAAGAAGCTGTTGTTAAAATGGGTGATAACGGAACATGTGTAACCGGAAGAACTACCATAGGCCCAACCCGTGCAATAAAAAATGATCTTACAAGCATGATCCTTATGGCAGAAAATGAGGGTAAAACATCTGAAGAACTTTTTGAGCTGATCGGCGAAGGTCGATCAGCAATGGCTTGCCTTGAAGGCGATACAGAGGAAGGTTCAATGTATTGTGGTCAGATAGGCGGAGCAATAAAAGAGATTGTTACAGTTAAACAGGTGGTAGATGAAATGATCGCCCAGGCTGTGGACGTTACTAAAAGTGTTAATAATTATCTCTAAGAAAAAGCAGGAGACATTATGAAATATTTAAAAGGCAAAAACGCTTTGATCACTGGTGGTTCAAGAGGATTAGGCCCCGTTGTTGCCAATTTTCTTGCCCGGGAAGGAGTAAACATTGCCCTGACAGCCCGTACAGAAGAATCTCTTAACAGGGTTGCCGAAAATCTATCAGCCAACAATATAAAAACGGGTGTATACGCCGGCGATATTTCTAATGATGACTTTAAAAAACAACTTCTTAAAAAGGTCAGAAAAGACTTTGGGTGTATAGATATACTGATAAATAATGCCGGTATTGAATGGGTCTGCGCATATACAGATCTTTCAAATGAAGAAATCTCTCAGATGCTGACAACCAATTTAGCAGCCCCTATGCTTTTAACAAGAATGGCATTACCGGCAATGATTGAACAGAAAAGCGGACATATCGTAAATATGTCTTCGCTTGGCGGCAAAAAAGGGTCACCATTTTCAGCGACATACGCTGCAACAAAAGCCGGCTTAATTCAATGGACCAGCGGAATAAGAGCTGAACTGAGAGGGACCGGCGTTAGCGCCTCTGTCATTTGCCCCGGATTTGTTTCTGAGGCCGGTATGTTTGCAGAGTATAATAAAAAAGCACCAAAGATTGTAGGTGAAACAACACCTGAAAAAGTTGCAAAAGCGGTAGTAAAAGCAATAAAAAAAGATATCAGTGAGATAGTTGTAAATTCAGGGCCGGTATGGCCGATGCTTCTTCTGGAGGCAATACACCCACAACTTGTGGATTGGGTCCTGCGAAATACCGGTGTACATGAATTCTACAGAAAACAGGCCATGGATAATCAAAAAGGTGATTCTTAATGTCTGAATTAACTGTCCTGAAAGGCAAATACGCTGCCATCATGAAGGCAGTACAAAATGCAATAATCCCTCGGGGTGGTGCATTTGAACTCGGCGCGCCTGACTATGACCTGCTCCCTGACACCGATGATATCCTTCAATCTTATGATCCAAGAACAAGATTTCTTGTAACAGTCATTCTCAACTATATCCAGTATAACAGTATTATCCATAAAGGTCGCTTATTCACAAATCTGTCTGAAACGGATGCCGCAGACTACCTTGAGTCACTTGAAATGAGCAGATTTTATTACAGAAGGGGCATGGTAATGTTTCTTAAACTGCTCACTGTTTTGCCTTTTTTCAGCATTGATGAAACCTTATCTCAAATTGGATATTCGGTTGAGTGTCATTAGAAACTTAGAAATAATTTTTTGCGCTTTTCCGGCAAAAAATTATTTCGTTAAGTTACTTATCCAGTTTATCCGGGATAGGATCTAAGAGGAAATAAGTATGCTTAAAGAATTTCGGGATTATTCAAAGAATATTGACGAAAATTGTGATGTATGTGTAATCGGAAGCGGAGCAGGAGGAGCTGTTGCTGCAAAAGAAATTGCTGAAGCAGGCTATTCGGTTGTACTTGTTGAAGAGGGGGGATATTTTACAAAAGAACACTTTACCGGTAAACCTCTTCAAAGCATGCAGGACATGTGGCGTGACGGTGGGGCAACAATGACATTTGGCGTTCCGGCTGTCATGCTTCCTTTAGGCAAATGCATTGGCGGAACAACAGCCATTAATGCGGGAACCTGTTTTCGGACACCGGATCATGTTCTGTTAAAATGGCAAAAAGAGTTCGGTTTAGACCATTTGACGAAGCAAAATCTTGATGACATTTTTCAAAGAGTGGAAAAAGAAATTTCTGTTACAGATCTATCCTGGGATATACTGGGTAATTGTGTGAAAATCGTTAAACGCGGCGCAGACAAGTTAGGGCTCAATTGCAAACCGCTTAAGCATAACGTGATTGACTGCAAAGGATGCGGCACATGTCTTACCGGATGCATTGAAGGGGCAAAGCAGAGTACGGATGTGTCCTATATTCCCCGAGCCATTAAATTTGGAGCCCGGGTATATGCTGATTGTATGGCTGAAAAGCTTATTATCAAAAATGGCATTGTTTGCGGTGTACATTGTAAATTAACAGACCGCAAAACAAAGCAACATACTTATTCCATGACGATTAAGGCAAAAAAGGTCATTGTCGCATGCGGGGCTACCCAGACCCCGATGTTTCTTAAAAAGAATAAACTGAAGAACAAAAATATAGGACGCCACCTTCAGATTCATCCTGCTACACGGGTTTGCGCACTTATGGCAGAAAAAGTAGAAGGGTGGAAAGGCCCAATGCAAGGTGCCTATATTGATGATTATAAGGATGAGGGCATTTTACTTGAAGGTGCTTTTCTTCATCCGTCCATTCTGCTTTCAGCGTTTCCATTCATAGGCAGGCATTTTAAGGAGCTTGCATCAGAATTCCCGAATATTGCGTCATTCGGCCTGATGGTGAAAGACAACACAACAGGCAGGGTTTTGAATTTATCAAAAAAATCCATGACTGCAACTTACTTTTTGCAAAAACAGGATGCCAGAGCTCTTCAAAAGGGAATTGCCTATACTGCCAGAATATTTTTCGCAGCAGGAGCAAAAAAGGTCTTTACGCCTCTTTACAAAATGCCTGTATTGAACACCATCTCTGACGTGGATACATTTCTATCTTTAAGGGTTAAACGGAGCGATATTGCTGAGGCTATGGCATTTCACCCTCTTGGAACATGCAGAATGGCCGCAACACCAAAAAACGGTGTTATCGATAAATCCGGTGAGACCTTTGAGGTCAGGAACCTGTATGTTGCAGATGCCAGTGCCATCCCAAGTTCTCTTGGTGTAAACCCGCAGGTCACCATCATGACGCTTTCCACACTGATTTCAAGAGGGATAATAGACAGCTTGAATTCAGGTAAATGAAAGGAAGAATCTAATTTATCAAATTATTAGTATCAATATAAATATTTTAAGGAGTAAAAATGGATAATTCGAAAGAAGTTAATAATCCTCAGGAAAAAAAAGAAAGTAAAAAGATTAAAAAAGAATCTAAGGATAGTACTAAAAAAGACAGAGTAGTATTAATTGACGGTTGCAGAACCCCTTTTCTAAAGTCAGGCACAGGCTTCAGAGATTTAATGGGCTGGCAGTTAGGTCAATATGCTGTCCAGGGGCTTATGGCTCGTTCCGGAATTCCATATGACACTATTGATCAGGTTATATTTGGTTGTGTGGCTCCCGATATTGCAACAACAAATATAGCAAGAGAAATCAGCCTTGGTGCAGGCCTTCCGTCTTCCATACCTGCCCACACATGTACAGTGGCATGTATCTCAGCAAATCAGGCAATTACCAATGCCACTGCCCTTATCGCTTCCGGAAATGCGGATGTTATCATAGCCGGTGGTGTAGAAAGCTTTTCGGATGCTGACATCAGAATATCAAAAAAATACAGAAAATTTCTTCTTGACCTTGGAATGTACAAACGGCCAAAAACGCTTACCGGCAAACTGAAACTTTTAAAAGGAATGGGCATAACTGATTTCATTCTTCCGGAGAAGCCTTCAATTTCAGAGTATTCAACTGGTATTATTATGGGCGAAAATGCAGACAGACTCAGCAAAAGACTCAATATTTCCAGAGAAAGACAGGATGAGTATTCGGAAATGTCTCACAAAAGAGCTGTAAAAGCACAAAACAACGGCACTTTTAATGAAGATATCATACCTGTTGTTCCTCCGGGAACTGACAAAGTTTACTATGTGGATAATGGTCCAAGAAATGACGCTACCGCTGCAAAACTGTCCGGACTCAGAGGCTCTTTTGACAAAAAATACGGGACTGTAACTGCCGGAAACTCTTCTTTTCTTACTGATGGTGCGGCAAGTGTACTCTTAATGAGCGAAAGCAAAGCCAAAGAACTTGGCCTTAAACCCATGGCATTTATTAATTCTTTTGCTTACACCGGCCAGGATCCGGTTGAAGAACTGCTTTTAGGACCTGCATTTTCAATAACCAAACTTCTGAAAAAAGAAAATCTAACCCTTGATGATATTGGTGTACTTGAGATTCATGAAGCATTTGCAGCACAAATGCTTGGTAACATGGACTGCCTTGAGTCAGACGAATTTGCACAGGAATTTTTTGGCCTTGAATCAAAATTGGGGAATATTAATATTGACCGGCTTAATCTACACGGAGGTTCACTTTCCATTGGGCATCCATTCGGAGCTACAGGAGCCAGATTGCTGACAACATGTGCGAGAAGATTAAAAGCTGAAAATCAGAAATTCGGTATTGTATCAGGGTGTGCCGCAGGTGCTGTAGGTAATGCCATACTGATTGAAAGTGCAGAATAAAAAACTTTTTGCCACATTTCTTACTAAAATCAGCACCATAGGAGAAAATAATGGATTATTTAAATATAAAAACAACTGACGACAATATCGCGGTAATAACTATCGATTGCCCTGATTCCCCGGTAAATAAAATTTCCTCTGCTCTTTTAACCGAGGTGGAAAAAGTAATAGATGATATTGAGCAGGATTCAAAAATAAAAGCTGTTGTAATCGCCAGTGCAAAAGAAGAGACTTTTGTAGCAGGGGCTGACCTTGATGAGGTCAAAGCTATGAAAACAAAAGAAGAAGTAACTGAATATATCGCTAAAGCAAACAGTATTTTAAACAGACTTGAAGCAACACCCAAACCTGTTGTTTGTGCAATTCATGGTAATTGCCTTGGAGGCGGTTTAGAGTTAGCACTTGCTGCAGATTACAGAATGGCATCTAATTCAACAAAAACCGTATTTGGCCTTCCTGAAGTTATGTTAGGCCTGTTCCCGGCTGCAGGCGGAACTCAGAGAATGCCTGACCTCATCGGACTCCCTGAAGCACTACCGTTAATTCTTGCCGGAAAACAATTACGTGTAAAAAAAGCTAAAAAACTTGGATTAATAGATGAAATTGTTCAACCCCACGGGATGACTGATGCCGCAATCAAAGCAGCATCTTTACTTGTTCAGGGCAAAATAACCAAAAAGCCTGTTAAACGTTCAGCAATAAACAAGTTTATTGAAAAATACAAAACAGGAAGAAATTTTGTATTCAAGCAGGCTGAAAAAGGTGTAATGAAGCAAACAAAAGGCATGTACCCTGCTCCACTTGAAATCATCAAGTCAATTCAATACGGCACAGAAAACGGTGTAAAAGCAGGTATCGATGAAGATATTAAAAGATTCAGTAAACTTGTGTTATCTTCTGAATCCAATTCACTCACCAATCTCTTTTTTTCAATGAATAAAAAGAAAAAAAACCCGCTTGAAGGTAAAGCCGTTACTGTAAAAAAGTTAGGTATTCTTGGTGCCGGTCTTATGGGCTATGGTATTGCAGGCGTCTCAACCGAACTATGTGATACAATTCTTCTTAAAGATGTATCACTCGAAGGAGCTGCAAAAGGGACAAAGGAAGTTGCAAAAGGTCTTTCAATACGTGCAAAGTCAGGCGGAATGTCGAAATTTGAAAGTCAGACCCAGGCGGCAAAAATAATTCCATGCGATAACTACAAAGGGTTTAATGGTTGCGACCTTGTAATTGAAGCGGTTTTTGAAGACCTTGAATTAAAAAGAAAGGTTCTTAAAGATGTTGAAGATGCAACAGGAGACAAAACAATTTTTGCATCAAATACATCTTCACTTCCAATCGGAGAAATTGCAAAAGGCTGTAAACGTCCCGGCAATGTAATCGGCATGCACTATTTTTCTCCGGTAAGAAGCATGCCGCTTCTTGAAATCATTACCACTGATGCCACAGAGGACTGGGTAACTGCCACAGCCATCGATTTCGGAATAAAGCAGGGAAAAACATGTATCGTTGTAAAAGACGGACCTGCTTTTTACACGACAAGAATTCTTGTTCTTATGCTTAATGAAGCAATGCTTTTAATTGAAGAAGGTGTTGATATTCACACAATAGATGAAGCGATGATGAAGTTTGGTTACCCGGTAGGCCCCATAACGCTTGTTGATGAAGTTGGTATTGATGTTGGCGTACATGTTGGTGAGGTAATGGAAGCAACTCTCGATAACCGTAATATGCAATCATCAACAGTTATTCAGAGACTTTTTGAAAAAGGCTTTTTGGGTAGAAAGAATAATAAAGGCTTCTATCAGTACAAAGGGAAAAGAGGTAAAAAACCTGCTAACCCTGAAGTAAATAAAATTCTTAAAATAAAAAAAGCTAAATCGGTTAATATTGAAGAAATACAGCATCGTATAAGCCTTGCAATGGTTAATGAAGCAATTCTTTGCCTGGAGGAAGGAATAATCAGTTCGCCTGAGGATGGCGATATTGGTGCAATTCTTGGACTCGGTTTCCCACCTTTCAGAGGTGGACCATTCAGCTATGTTGACAGTACTGGTCCTGAAAAAATTCTAAATATCATGCAAAGCTATAAGAAAAAATTTGGTGGCCGGTTCAAACCTGCCAATCTTCTTGTAGACCTTGTGAAATCAGGAAAGAAATTTCACGAACAAGATTGATGGTAAATATTAAGTTTACTCAATGCAGGGCAAGATACTCCTTGCCCTGTATTGTTAAAGCCTTCAGCATTTCTGACGCTGTAATTATCACCTATAAAAACCCGTTAATCCAAGTGGCAACTACCTTTAAACACCTGTGGAAGCGAAGCTGTTACCAGGTGCAAAGTAAATTATAAGTATTTGATATAGTAGGATATTTTACCATGCTCTATTTCACCTTTAATTCTGAATTTCAGCGAATTTGCCTAATGTAAATTCAGTGGGTTACAGCTACTTTCCCCTTGATAGAGGTACGCCGGCAATGCGTCAGTGGCTTTAATTTAAGGGGTGCTTTCTGGATAAGTATCAATCACAATCTTTACATTCATTTTTATATAGGATAAAATTAATCAAGTGTTTCACGTAATTACAATAATTCTAAATAACTAATTCTGTTCACGAATAGAATTCCTGCGGGACCCAAAAAAAACGACTGTAAATTTCTAAAGACTGGCTATCTTCTTGCCAACGCGAATACCTGTTCTGTAATATTGAGGAGTATTATGTTTCATCAAAAAAAACACCTGGTAATCATTATTCTTATCGTTCTGTTTGCCTTTAATATCAGTTCTGTGTTTGCGGAAGACGTCACACTTCGTATTCTATGCTGGAAGGGTTATTCTAAACCATATATTGAAGGATTTCAAAAATTAATTAGTGAAAAATACAATATAAATGTAACTATCGAAATCTCTAATGTTTCAGATCCAACAGAATTCTGGCAAAAAAGCCGGGCAAAAAAAGTGGACTTGATTTCTCCGGCCCATAATATTCTTAAAAGTAATAAGTGGCCATTTATAAAAGGGACCGTTAATGTTGCATTGCCAATTAATTTAGATAACATCCCTAATTATAAATATGTCTTACCATTTCTACAAAAAAGCATATTCGTTACGGAGAATAATAGTGTTTACGGTGTTCCATACACAATGGGGCCATATGGATTGGCATATAACGCTGATAAAGTGGCAGAACCGAAAAGCTGGAATGTTTTGTGGAGTGATAAATCAAAAAATACCATTACTCTTTCAAAAGATTATTCTGATTGTAATATTTATATCAGTGCATTAGCTCTTGGTGCAAAATATGACCAATTATATGATTATGATAAACTGATATCACGCATTCCCAAAAAAGCCCTGGAAGTTAAATTGAAGAAATTAGCTTTGAATACCTTTTCATTTTGGGAAGGGACGGCTAATTATAAAGAATTTCCAAAGTTAACATATGCCGCCACGTGGGGATACGCGGTTGCTCAGGCAAATATTAATGGTGGCAACTGGAAAATGGCTGACCCACAGGAGGGAACAACACTCTGGGTGGATCATTGGGTAATTACATATGCGCT
>JQIA01000529.1_pt1 | contig 19517 bp, 18 predicted proteins | sample 811431 | NCBI WGS metagenome assembly JQIA01 (sample SAMN02998118, study PRJNA258478) | marine sediment metagenome | biome: marine; feature: seafloor; material: sediment; isolation source: oil-polluted sediment collected from 3 locations (0.5 km, 0.7 km and 0.9 km)... | place: USA: Gulf of Mexico ...
CTCTAGAAGGGCTACAAACCCTTGCCGGTTTTCAAGACCGGTGCTTTCGACCACTCAGCCATCTCACCTGAAGAAATTTAAACGTAATCTTGTTTGAATTCGAGGCGAATAGTAAAGTGTCAGTAAAAGGTTGTAAAGCCTTTATTAACGAACAGTTGATTGTTTGCTAAAAAAATAATCAGTTTGCTCTCAATTCAAGCAGTAGAATATTTATCAAGTAAGAAAAAGTTCTGAGTTGTCTAATAAAACATCTCCGCATAAAGTGCGGGACACCACATTAAAACGTCAACGTCGATAAAGTTATCATAGTAAATAATGTATAGTTGATGATATTGGTATTCAATAACTCATACATTTTGTGGATATAATTCACGCTATGATAAATAAAAAAAGCTACTCAAAATAATTCCTATTTGAGTAGCTTTATATATTTTATTTAAATATTAAGGGTTAACGCTATAACCACTAGCTAGAATTTTTTAAGTCGTACGCCTTGCAATAACCGCATCACTTAATTGTGCTAATAGCGCTTCAGTGTCGTCCCAACCGATACAGGCATCCGTAATACTTTGACCGTATGTTTGTGCTTCACCGTTAATTAGCTTTTGGCTACCTTCAACAAGGTGGCTTTCTACCATAACACCGAATATATTCTGATTACCTTGACTAATTTGATTGCTAACGTCAGTAGAAACTAACATTTGATTTTCAAATTTTTTGCTTGAGTTTGCATGACTAAAATCAATCATTATTTTGGTATTTAAACCGCTAGTGTCTAATTGCTCGGTAACTGTTTTAACACTATCAGCATCAAAATTAGTCGCCTTGCTACCACCACGTAAAATGATATGACAATCTTCATTACCTGTCGTTTCAACTATAGCCGCATGACCAAATTTATTAACCGATAAAAAATGATGCGATGCAGCCGCAGAGCCAATAGCATCTATTGCTATTTTAATCGTACCGTCTGTGCCATTTTTAAAACCTACAGGGCAAGATAAGCCTGATGCTAATTCTCGATGAACTTGTGATTCTGTTGTTCTGGCGCCAATTGCTCCCCAACACATGAAATCTGCGGTGTATTGCGGTGTAATCATGTCTAAAAATTCACCTGCTGTTGGTAAACCTAATTCGTTTAATGTTAGTAAAAGCTGACGACCAATGCGTAAACCTTCATTTAAATTAAAACTATTGTCCATATATGGGTCATTAATTAAGCCTTTCCAGCCTACCGTTGTACGTGGTTTCTCAAAATAAACACGCATAACAATTTCTAAGCTACTTTTATATTTCTCACGTAATTTAACTAAACGTTGTCCATATTCAAGTGCTGCTTTAGGATCATGAATTGAACAAGGTCCAATAACCACGAGTAAACGATCTTCTTTACCCGTTAATATATTGTGAATAGCTTTACGGCCTGAAATAACCGATTTAGTAGCTTGCTCTGACGCAGGATATCGCTCTAATAACGCAACAGGTGGCAGTAAGTCTTTGATTTTTTTGATGCGTACATCGTCAGTTTGATACATAATACTCTCTCTCTAGCAAGTTAATTTAATAACCGCTCAAATTGTCCTTTCTTAACGTCTAGACATCTCAATAAATTTAGCCACAATCTATCAGTGTTATTAGCCTATTACCAGTATATTCCAATGAAGAAATGAGATAATCAACTGATTCTTGAGTTAGCTCACTTATTTTGTGCCATAAATCAACAGAGACTCTATGAATCACTTTATATTTCAGTTTAATTTCGAAATATAATGCTACTTATAATTATTTCAACAAAGCATGCCCTTCGGGTAATTGCTTAGCAATCCATAACGCAAGTTTATGCTTCATATTAGGTTGGTCTTCACTGTTTACTGCTAAAGGCTGTATTAATTTATCATTAACGAGTAAACGATATAGGCTCTCTACTTTATCTTTTGCTGAGTTAGTTGCAGCAAAATTTTTGTATCCTCTATTGACGGCATATTTTTCACCTATAACTAAGGCTTTTTTTAATAATTCGGCTTCATGCTTTAATTTTTTCATAATACCTTTCTTGATTGCTTCTCTTAAATAGAGAGCTTTTAAATAAAGAGTTCTTAATATGTAGTAACGATGCGTTAAAACTTGCTCTGAGTCAATTAGCTATTAGCTTTGGTCATCAATAAATGATATTAATTAATACCTAAAATTCATATTCTATCGCGACTCGTAAAATATGATCTTTACGGTTACTATTTAGGCCAGTAATAAAAGCGGCTTCCCACTTTAACTGTTTTTGACCGTTGAAACGGTGTATACCCATAAAAGCAGGGCCGATACCTACATAATTTTCACCCGAATAAATCTCTATGGCTGGCTGTAATTCCTCTATGTATCGATAACGATATTTAAGCCTAAATTCAGTTTCCATTTCATCAAGAATATCCTCGCCCCATTCATAAATAATAAATGCATTTAAGGTTAAACTTGTACGTCCAAACTCTTTCTCTATTAACAGACCTGACGTTAATTCCCAGTTATTGGCTTGATGTTCTTTTTCAATTTCGAATAATAATCCCCAATCAGCCCAATATTGCCCCTGCTCTGTTAACATCCAACGCATCTCTATTTCATAAGCTGATAAGGAAAAATCACCTAGTTCATCGCGTTCGCCAACTAAATAGCCCTCTAACATGATATGTTCACTGATTGCTTGCCCATAAGCAAAGCGTTGACCTAGTTTATTAAAGGCATCACTGTTCGATCCTTTTTGATGTGAAATTAAACGCCACTCAACTTCGCGTTCATTGGGTAGTACATAGGGATGGTAAATTTTATCAACAACTACGCCATCAGCACTCACATTGCCATTAAAGAAAGCACTCGTAAGTATAATAATCATAAGTAGAAAACGACTAAATTTCATGTTTATCTCTCATCCTTTTTTATGCGTAAAATTATAGGTAACACTAAGGCAATAACATAAACAACCGCTGTTAGTTGTGTCACCCTCGTGTGAAATCCAAAGATGACATTAAGTAACTGAACAAAAATAGATTGGCTAGAGAATAAAGTGCTAGCATTTAAAAGTAAGGGGGTGGTTGGCCATATATCAATTTGCACAAGTAAATTGATGCCATGGGCTAACTGTCCGACAGCAAAGAAAAGCAGAAACACCATAGGCACTAACCTCGTTAAGTGTTCTTGAGCCCAAGTCAGGAAGAAGTACAATAAAATGCTAACGCTAAAGCCAATACCAGCGCCTAATGTAATACCGAGTAATAAAGGCGCTACGGGATTATTTTGGCTTATATAATTGAACAAATACCAACTAAAGTTAGTATTGTTTAGACTAAAAACGAGCATAAAACAAATAATGGCGATCAATCTTTGCTGTAAAAACTGTTCAGGGTTAGAGAATACCAATAACAGTAACGTAAGATAAATGAGTAAATACCCTATGGCATAGATAAAATCTAAATCAAACAGAGGAAATAGTTCACTGATATTATGACTAAAACTGATGAGTATAATTAAGGCGAGCAAAGCTATTGTTAACGTTAAAGATAACCATTGTTTACTGATCTCTTTGATCATGATTAATAACAATGTGCCAAGCACTAAAGCGGGTAACATATTTTGTAAGAATAATATAATGGTATTAATGAGCATGGCTATTCCTCTGATCAATAACACTTTCTTGATCAATAACATTCTCTTGATCTATAACAATAATCGAGCCACGGGCTGAACTGGGGTTATATTCACCAAAAAAGTCATACTTCCCTTCCGGTAAGGGGCCAATATAAATGCTGTTTTTACTGTGCGGAAATAAGACTTTTTCACGATTTAAGTCAAAACTGTCAAATTCTTCAATGCTTTCATCGACATTGATAATAATGAGTTTTATCTTTCTATTGGCGGGTATTATTAATTGAGAGGGATAAAACAAATGATCTTTCAACGTGATGGTATAACTAATACGTTCAGCCAAAACAAAAGCAGAAAATAAGTATGTTATTAGCGTCAATGATAATAAACGCATATTAAGTTATTATTCCTGAAGATTGATTTTTTTGATTATTGAAGGTAAAGGTAATCGTCACCGCTAAACCACCTAGCTCTTGGCTTTGTGATAATGAAATAGTCGCACCGTGTAACTCAACAATATGTTTTACAATGGTTAAACCTAAACCACAACCACTCACGGTTGAGTTATGTTGATCTCCTCCTATACGATAAAATCGATCAAAAACCCGTTCATACTCCTCACTGTCAATACCCGAACCAGAATCATGTACTTCAATGATAATTTGTTTAGTTGCTTGATAAATGAACTGATGACTTGTTACTTTAATCATTCCTTCTTCAGGCGTATATTTACTGGCATTAGTAATTAAATTAATCAGTAATAATTGCAGTGCAAAGGGGTGAGCAAACAATGATATTGACTCGCTTTCTAATGCGATCACTTGTTTTTTTTGACTAATTTGACTGTATAAATCACTAATTGTTTTTTGAATGAGTGGTTTAAGATCAAGCGCTTTAGTTTCACCAGTAAAAAACTCAGGACTTACACGGTTAAGCATTAACAGTTGGTCAATTAAGTGGCTCATTCGTTCAACGCTATCATTTAATGGGTTCAATGATTCAGGCGGTTGAGGTTGGCTAGCTAACTCAGCCGTTAAATTATGTACATTCAATTTTAATACGCTCAACGGGGTTTTTAACTCATGAGCAGCATCTGAAGCAAAGTGTTTTTCTCGTTGAAACGTCCCTTCTAAGCGATCAAACAATTGATTTAAGGTGTCAATTACCGCCGTTAATTCGCTATGCTTTGCGGTAAATTTTAATTTACTAAGATCATTGGCAGATCGTGTTGATAGCTCATCTCTAAGCAATGTTAATGGTTTTAAACCTTGACTGACGATAATATAAATAAAAAAAGATAACAGTATTATCGCAATAATCATGGGTGTGACAGCGGTAAGAATAATATCTTCTGCCAAAATAAAACGAGCTTGTAAGGGTTGTGCGGTGATAACAATATGTCCATTTTTATTATCAACTAAACTAAAGGTACGCCAACGTTGCCCTAAAAAATTGGCCATAGCAAAACCATCCATGACTCGTTGCCCTTGCTCTGTCATTACTGTTTCAGGGGCATTTTCACTTCGAAAAACTAACTGTTCTTTTTGCCATATTTGAAAAGCGAAATACCCTGGTGATGGAACTCTATGTGCATTAAGGTGAGAAAGATTAATAGCCGCTAATGTTTGTGCTAAAGCTTTTAACTGCTGATCAAACTGTTTAGTTGAGCGTTTCATACTCATTTGGTAGCCTTCAATCGCGGCTATAAAAGTAACTAAGGTTAACACGGCAAACAGACTTAACACCAAATAACGGCGAATACTCATGGTGTTAATTTTACCGGAGCTGGATTTGTCTGAGTCTGACTTGCCTTGGCGTGGGTAACGCTATTAATGATATAACCAACACCGCGAATATTTTCGATAAATTTTTCAGGTAAATTTTTTCTAAGCTTATGAATATGTACTTCAACCGCATTACTACTCACCTCCTCTCCCCAATGATACAGCTTAGATTCAATTTGCTCGCGGGATAAAATACGATCAGCATTTTCCATTAATGCTTTTAGTACCATAAATTCTTTTTTAGAAAAGTTCACTGACTGTGATTGGTAATACACTTTGTGTGATCGGGTATCACATTTGACTTGACCTATTTCAATAATAGCCGAAGAGGCAGTACCTAAACGTCTTTCAATAACTCTAAGCCTCGCCAATAAAACCGCCATATCAAAGGGCTTTGTTAAATAGTCATCCGCCCCTAAATCAAGCCCTTGAACCATTGATTCAATAGAGTCTCGTGCGGTTAAAATAATGACAGGTAAGGATAGTTTTTTTCTTCTCAATTGATAAAGTACTTCTTTACCATCTATATCGGGTAATCCTAAATCGAGAATAACCATATCATGATCAGGTGTTGCTAAAGACGCTAAAGCCGATTTACCACTAGCAAGGTGGTTAACTACAAAACCTTCTCTTTGCAAAGAATGTTGCAATGCTTGCGCTAATGGAACATCGTCTTCAACTAATAAAATTCGCATTCATCCACCTAATTGATCACACTTATTCATTACTTAAAGGTTAAAACTTACCTTCTTGCCCAAAACTTAATGGCTTGTTCAGACAAAAATGTCTCGGCATTACACCCTTGTAATAATGACATAGTGGCTAATATACCTGCTTGAATGCACGTTGGCGCAACAACAGTGATTGATCTAGGGGCATTCTCGATGGGCCAACCCGTTTTAGCATTTAAAACATGACTATAACGCTTACCCGCTTTTATTAAAAAACGACGTGCATCACCGCTAGTTGCTAAAGCACCAGAATTTAATGAAATGATCATATCAGCTGTAGATTTGTTATGTACACTATCAACATCAGGGTGCTCAATAGCAACTTGCCAAGGCGTATTATTTAAGCGAGTACCTGTTACGGCCAAATCACCACCTAAATTAACAAGAACAGGTTTGTTAGTTAACTGTTTTGCTAGAATAATAGCACGATCAACCGCGTATTCTTTGCCTATACCACCAAAATCTATCTTCATACCTTTAGCCAACATAATTTGCTGTTGATTAAAGTTAACTTTCTGCCAACCAACAAATGGTAAAACGTTAGCGACTTGCGTTTGAGTTGGAAGCTTATTACTACCATCAAACGTCCAAACGTTACCTAGTACACCAGAGCTAATATCAAACAAGCCATCACTTAATTGATAACATTGTTCGGCAAAATTCAATAATAAGTAAGTTTCTTCATCAATAGCAACGTAATGCCCTGCTTGATTATTGATCGTACTACAAACGCTACGTTGATTATAACGGTTATATTTGTCTTCAATACGCCAAACTTCAGCCGCAATAATTTCACCCAATTGGCTTGCTAATTGTTTATCTATTGATTGTATTATGACTTCACAAGGACTTGCCATGGCATTAAAAATTATGCCATAGCTGTCCTTATTTTTTATTAACTGTATCGATCTGTCTTTATTCAAGTGGTACTCGTTAAAAAGAATAAGTCACTTGGGCAATAATAGCATCAATTGTTGGATAGAGTTCTACGTTTTTAAGTGCGCCAGGTTCATCAAAACCAGCGTCTGTTGATGTTTGACGGTAATATTCCAACCTAAAAGATAAATCATGACCATTATTAACTAACAAGCCATACTTTAACCCTACGGTAAAAGTAGTCATTTCACCTATACGATAATCAGCACTGGCATAAGTAGGTAATGGTTCTCCATCAATTAAAAACGGTCGATAAAACTCTGCTGCACTTTGTTGATAAAACCTAAAATGTGGCTGTAAATAACTTTCAGTACCAAAAGCATCACCCAAAGAAATTCTAAAACGAGAGTCTATCGTATGAGAAGTAATATCCCAGTCGTCCCACATATAACGGTATGAAATATCAAAAACGCTACTATCAAAGTGATAAAGTGATTGAGCATAAAGACTTTGTTTAATGCGAGTATCAGGGCGAGATTCATAAAGATAATCTTGAGTAATACCGCTATCAGTCGCGTCAGCGCCATTGACAACAGAGATAATTTTAAACGGGTCAGTTAAATAACCGTCTACCGTTGAATAAGAATAATTAAATTGTGTAATCATTCTACGATTAATAACTTGAGTAAATCCTAATAGAATATCAGTCGTTGTTTTGGTGTCTTCTGAATTAATACGCGTTGTAGAAAATTCATCACCCCATGTAGATGAGTTACTATCCCCTACTAACATAGATGCAAAAGGCTTAGGAATCCCTCCTTCTGGGGTAAATGTATCTTGAAAATAACTCAAACCTGCAGAGAAAGTTGAGTTTTTACGATTAAAATCAACAGCTATATTACCATTAACGCCCAATGACAAATAATCATACTCGTTAGAGATATGTACACCACCACTAGCGGTATAATTTTCTGCAATAGGTTGAGTCCACTGAGCATTTAGCTGAACTCTCATATCATGAAAAGTATCATCAAGCGGTGTTTCACCTGGTGTAATAGTATACTGACCATTACCCGAAGGACGGGTAAATGTTTGTACATTTGGTTGAGCCACTGCGCCATTAGCAGAAGCACCCGTTAGCGCATCTACGGTCAACTTAAGATTAAGAATCTCATCATCAGCAAACGTTTTTTTCGCATTTAAAATCGCTTCACCAGCACTTACTCTGTCAACTTCACTATAGAACAAGAAAGCACTGTCAAATTCCCAACTATTCTCTTCTATATTAGCAACAGAAGTTGTATTCGCTTGCGCCAAATTACCTGTACCAAGTAACGTTGCTGTGGCAATAGCTAATGCTGCTTTAATATTTGTTTTTTCTTTTTTATTTTTCATCATATCCGCCTAATTACACCCACATCCACCACCGCCAAAACCTTTACCGCCACTTGATGCTTCTTTACTAAAATAAATATGATCATCCAGTGATGAATCTATCGGTGAAGCATTTAAAGACATTTCTTTCTTCGCTAATAAATCACGTTCCCAAGGCTCTACACCTAAATTAGCACAGCCAGTTGAGCTAATAATTAATACTGCAATTAAAGCTAACCCCATTCTTTTTTTCATAGTACCGTTCATAATATTCTTCATAACAAATGACCTTATTTAATAACTAATAACTGTTCAATTTCAAACTGATATTGAGCTATTTTTTTAGTAAAAAAACCTGTGTGACGTTTTATGATTTTTCCCTCTCTATCAATCAACATACTACTAGGCATGCCTTGAATGGAAAAATGCTTGGCAATTTTTCCTTTGGGATCATAAATAACAGCAAAAGAAGCAGGCGTTTTCTTGAGAAATTTTTGTGCTAATTCATCATTCGCATCTACATTGACACTAATAACCGTAAAACGTTGCGATTGATATTTTTTTTGAATGGCATTCATCCAGGGAAATGATTTTCGACATGGCACACACCAAGAAGCCCAAAAATCCAAATAAATCACATCACCTTTATGTTCAGCGAGAATCAACTCTAATGCTTGTATGCTATTAACTTGAACTTGTTCATTTGCCATAACATGGTTATTGATAATAAACAGTGTAAAAAACACGAATATTAATTTTTTTTGTAAAGAGTAAATCATGCTAAATTGTCAATATCTCAATTATTTATGTAATTGAGATCTACATTACTTAAGTTTTCTTAACAAACGCTTAAGGCGTTAGAATTTAGGTGTTTGAATTATCTATACCTAAGTATTTATAATGAACTCGGGAGTAATTAGTTTAAAAAACTTATGCTTTATAATTGCTTTTTCTGCAAAAACTGGCAAAGTATCTGTAATTAATTAGTGTTGGTGTTGATATGTTTATTTCCACACTAGACTTGTTATTAGAAAGTTCACCATTTAACTTAAACAATAACTTAAAGGAGTAGCGCTTCAATGTGTTCAATCTTTGGTATATTAGATATAAAAACAGGTGCGAAAGCACTTCGTCCGCAAGCTTTAGAATATTCTCGCCTTTTACGTCACCGGGGTCCTGATTGGTCTGGTATATATAACAATGATCATGCAATTTTAGTGCATGAACGTTTATCTATTGTTGACACTGAGCATGGCGCTCAACCGTTATACAATGAAGATGAAACTAACGTACTTGCCGTTAATGGCGAAATATATAATCACAAAGAATTAGAAGCAGATCTAAACGTTGATTTTGATTTCAAAACCGCTTCAGATTGCGAGGTGATTTTACCTTTATATAAAGAATTCGGGGTTGATTTCGTTGATAAACTTCAAGGTATGTTTGCCTTTGTTTTATACGATGCAACTACCAATTCGTACTTAATAGCGCGTGATCATATTGGTATTATCCCTTTATATACAGGCTATGATGCTGATGGTAACTTTTACGTTGCGTCAGAAATGAAAGCGTTAATGCCTATTTGTAAAACAGTTGAAGAGTTTCCTCCTGGGCATATTTTAGATAGCCGTGTTGGTGAAGTGCAACAATATTACAAACGTAACTGGCAAAGTTATGCAGCAATTAAAGACAACACGACCAGCAAAACAAAAATTCGTGAAGCGTTAGAAGAATCAGTAAAAAGTCACTTAATGACTGATGTGCCTTATGGTGTTCTACTTTCAGGTGGTTTAGATTCTTCATTAATCTCAGCAATTACACAAAAGTTTGCCGCACGCCGTATTGAAGAAAATGATTTATCTGAAGCTTGGTGGCCAAAAGTACATTCATTCGCGTGTGGTTTAGCCGGTTCGCCTGATTTAATTGCGGCGCAAACCGTTGCAGATAGTATCGGTACGATTCATCACAGTGTTATTTTTACTGAGCAAGAAGGTATTGATGCACTAAGAGAAGTAATTTATCACTTAGAAACGTATGATGTGACGACTATTCGTGCTTCAACCCCAATGTACTTAATGGCACGTAAAATTAAAGCCATGGGTATCAAAATGGTACTCAGTGGTGAAGGCGCTGATGAAATTTTTGGTGGTTATTTATATTTTCATAAAGCGCCAAACGCACAAGAATTTCATGAAGAGCTCAACCGTAAACTAGACCGTTTACATAAATTTGACTGTTTACGTGCGAATAAGTCAATGTCGGCTTGGGGCATTGAAGCACGCGTACCCTTCTTAGATAAGCACTTTATGGATGTTGCTATGCGCATTAATCCTGAAGATAAATTATGTGGTAATGGTAAAATGGAAAAAGCTATTTTACGCGAATCTTTTGAAGGTTATTTACCTAAAGAAATATTATGGCGTCAAAAAGAGCAATTTTCTGACGGTGTTGGTTATTCATGGATTGATGGTTTAAAAGACTATGTTGAAACACAAGTAACCGATCAACAACTTGAAAGTGCTAGCTTTAAATTTCCAGTCAATACGCCTGATACTAAAGAAGGGTATTTTTATCGCTGTGTTTTTGAAGAGAAATTTCCATTACCGTCAGCAGCTGATTGTATCATGGGCGGCAAATCTGTTGCTTGTAGTACCGTTGAAGCGCTTGCTTGGGATGAAAGTTTTCAAAATAATGCCGATCCTTCAGGTCGTGCCGTATTAAGTGTTCATAACGAGAGTTATTAGCTTTAAGATTTAACTGTTTGATGAAGCATGTTTATATTCATTGTGAACATGCTTCAAACTTCGCCCTTCCTTTTGATTTTCTCTTATTATTACGCTATTTGTATAGGTATAAAATACAAATGCGAATCGTTTATTCTGCCCAATATACCTGCATATCAATAGCTGAATCCTGCAAAAAAGCACGTATTGGCATATCAAACTTATTATTGCCATTATCTTCATTAACTGCTTTATTCAGCACTGTCTTTTTATTCTCACCGCAGATATGTAAAAAAACATTTTTACTCTGCCTTAAAGCCGCAAAGCTAAAAGTAATACGTTTATGTGGTGCAGTAGTTGGTTCTACCATCATCAAAGTATTCGTATTATTACTATCTAAACCTTGCTCTATTTGTTTACTGCAAGGAAATAATGATGCGGTGTGACCGTCTTCACCCATGCCTAAGATAAGTACATCTAATGGCAGTAAATCATTATTGGCTGCTAAGTTAAGATTCGTTAATGTTTTATCACGCAACGCTTTACCTTGCTTAATAACATCCTGTTTAAGGTGAAAAAATTTGGCGGTAGAGGCTTTATTCTGTAATAAATGTTCGTGTACTAGATGGGTATTGCTAGCATCACTCGTAATATCAACACAACGTTCATCCGCTAAAGTAATGATGACATTTTTCCAATCAATATCTTTCTTTGATAAAACACTAAAAAAACCTATTGGTGTTGAACCACCCGATACCGCAATACTTGCTTTGCCTTTAAGTGCTATTGTAGCAGCAAGCACACAACTTACCTTCTCTGCTAACGCTTCATTAAGCTGTTCGCAGCTTTCAAAATTATTTAATTGATACATCTAATTATAACACCCGAAATATGCTTATTCTATCCACTGACGATCATCACGTGCTATTAAAGCAACAGAAGATGCAGGTCCCCATGAGCCAGCCATGTAGGGCTTAGGTGATTCGTTGGTAGACTTCCAGGCATCAACGATACTATCAACCCAAGTCCAGGCAGCTTCTACTTCATTACGACTCACAAAGAGGGATTGATTACCATTTAAAACTTCAAGTATTAGGCGCTCATAAGCATCAATAACTCGTCCATTTTGATAAGTATCAGAGAAACTTAAATCTAATTTATTTTCTTGGATATACATTTGAGGATCAATGCCTGGAATTTTATTCATCATTTGCAATTCAACCCCTTCGTCAGGCTGTAAACGAATAATTAATTTATTCGCAGGTAAATCACTGTAACTCCTTCTAAAAATATTGTGAGGCTGTGCTTTAAAATGGACAACAATTTCACTGTGTTTAGTTGTCATACGTTTACCCGTTCTTAAATAGAAAGGCACACCTGACCAACGCCAGTTATCAATTTCAGCTTTAATGGCAACAAAAGTTTCAGTTTCACTGTTTATATTGACATCTTCTTCATGTAAATAGCCCGAGACTTCAATACCCTTTACAAAACCATCGCAATATTGACCACGTACCGTTTTGTCTTTTACGTTGGTTCGATCAATGGGGGATAACGCTTTAATGACTTTTAATTTTTCTGCACGAATACTTTCTGCACTTAAATCCGCAGGTGGCTCCATCGCTAATAAAGATAAAATTTGCAATAAATGGCTCTGTATCATGTCACGCATTTGCCCTATTTCATCATAAAAACTTCCTCGCCCTTCTATACCAACACTTTCTGCAACCGTAATTTGTACATGATCGATACTATTCCTATCCCAGTTAGTGGTAAATAAAGCATTAGCAAAACGCAGCACTAACAGATTTAATACGGTTTCCTTACCTAAATAATGATCGATACGAAAAATTTGATTCTCTGTAAAAAATCGAGCAACCTGATCGTTAATAACCTTTGATGAAGCTAAACACTGTCCAATGGGTTTTTCCATTACCACGCGATCAGCCGTCGTAATTAACGACGCATGATTCAGACCATTGCAAATATCACCATAAATGGCAGGAGGGGTTGAAAAGTAATAAACACGGATATTGTTACCCTGTGATAAAGTATTGGCTAAATGCTCATAGGCAGCAACATTTTTCATCTCAAGTTGCTGATAAACTAAGCGCGCTGTAAAACGAGCTAAAACTGCTTTATCAACCTCGTTATCACCGTCTTCTTTAATAAATATACAAATATTTTCTAAGACCATCGCCTTAAACTCATCCAGGCTATACTTTTGACGAGCAACACCTATAATACGGCTTTCAGCATGAAATAGGCCACATACTTCTAATTGATAAAGTGCTGTTAAAAGCTTGCGACGTGATAAATCACCCAAAGCTCCAAAAATAACAATTTCACTCGCCAATTGACAATCTACTTTATTCATGAATATTCTCTTAATTTAGTGCCTGAATGTTAATCACTAGCGTTAATTTGTAGTACACTCGTTAAAATAAAAAATGTTTAATTAATGTTAAGATCACAATATTTGTTATGTTTTTGACATGTTAATGTAATGTATGCGTGTTATAAGTATAACCATACCACCTCAAACTCAAAATGATGTTGATATTTCACAATCTTGGCAAACAAGTTTATAGATAAAGCTAATAATTTACCAAACAAAACATTAATTCAAAAAACCATTAATTTAAAAAGGATTCACATGCCTAGAAGAACTAAAATTGTTGCGACATTAGGTCCTGCAACAGATGATAAAATAAAATTAAAAGCAGTACTTGCTGCAGGTGTTAATGTAGTTAGACTTAATTTTTCCCATGGCATCTCTCAAGATCATATTGACCGTGCTAATAACGTACGAGAGGCTGCAAAAGAACTAGGTATCTACGTTGGTATTTTAGGTGACTTACAAGGGCCTAAAATTCGTATTTCCACTTTTAAAGATGGCTCTATTAAGCTTGCCATTGGTGATCAATTTGAACTAGATGCGACACTTGAGAAAGGTCAAGGCTGTCAAGAAAAAGTAGGCATTGATTATAAAAAATTAGTACAAGATGTTAGTACTGGCGACATATTATTACTTGATGATGGCCGCGTACAGCTAAAAGTACTTTCCACTTCTGCAAGCTCTGTTTTCACTGAAGTAACCGTTGGAGGCCCTCTATCAAACAACAAAGGTATTAACCGCCAAGGAGGCGGTTTGACAGCGCCAGCACTCACATTAAAAGACAAAGAAGACATAAAGTTGGCAGCAAAAATAGATGTTGATTTTCTTGCTGTTTCTTTCCCTCGTAATGCGGCAGATATGCGTGAAGCACGTTTATTAGCGCAAGAAGCGGGGTGTAATGCTCGTTTAGTATCAAAAATTGAACGTGCAGAAGCCGTAAATGACGACAAAGTGCTTGATGATATTATTTTAGCTTCTGACGTAGTAATGGTTGCCCGCGGTGATTTAGGTGTGGAAATTGGCGATGCTGAATTAGTTGGCAAACAAAAACATATTATTGCTCGCTCTCGTCAATTAGATCGCGTTGTCATTACTGCAACACAAATGATGGAAACCATGATTGAACAACCTATGCCAACGCGCGCAGAGGTGATGGATGTGTCAAATGCAGTACTTGATGGTACCGACGCTGTAATGTTAAGTGGAGAAACCGCTGTCGGTAAATACCCTATTGAAACCGTAACAGCTATGGCTAGTGTATGTGTTGGCGCAGAAAAGCATCGTTCGGTAAATATTTCTAATCACAGAATGGATTTAACCTTCACAGAAGTGTCTGAAACAATTGCCATGTCAGCTATGTATGCAGCGAATCATTTAGATGGCGTTAAAGCAATAATTGCTTTAACTGAATCAGGACAAACCAGTAAACTAATGTCTCGTATTACTTCTGGCTTACCTATTTATTCTTTATCACGTCACCCAAAAACACTTAATAAAACAGCAATTTACCGTGGTGTTTACCCCATTGCTTTTGATTCAACGCATAGCAATGATGGAAGTTTAAGTGATGATATTTTAAAAGAAGTCTGTAAAAATGCTAACCTTGTAATAGGTGATAAAGTCATTTTAACCCATGGTGATTTAATGGAAACAGTTGGCGCATCTAATACATTAAAAGTATTAATTATAGCAAAGAAACACTTAAGTTAATAACTTGTACAGGTAAAGGCGAATTTATTCGCCTAATCATTTGAATAGATGATTTAAATCACTCTTACAAATCATCTAACTGTTCAATAACAATACCAACAAGATAACAACCTTCACTCTCTTCATTAATACGAACCACTTTACCTCGTATCTCAAGTGGTTGTATTTGGCTTGATGCAGAATTCAGTTTAACCTTCACCATAGTAAACATTTCTATCGAGTGAGCAACTTCTATTGCCATGCCTGTTGCACTTAAATCACGACACGTTGCGGTTAGCTCGTCATTAACGTCACCATCAATAATTGTAACAATTACGTCATTATTTAACATCATGCGGTAGAAATCACGTTTATCATCAAAATTTACCATCAGTACTCCAAGTGGGCATCAAAAATTACTACAAATTAAAATAACTGATTGATTATATACAAAGCTTAATGACAGGTGTTAAATAAAGCGATAAAAGTTGTAATAAAGCATGGGTATCAAGGTAAGTGTATCTAAAAAATAATAATGAGTTAACCGGTATTAATTTTTATTATCAACATTAAATACCGTCGACAAATTGTTCAATTATAAAAAGAATCAATGACTAACGAAGACAAAACCAACGGCTTATATTACTTAGTATAATAGTGCATTGAATTTATCAATTGATACTGGTTTACTACAGATATATCCTTGGTAATTATTACAATTTAACTCCCGTATATAATTTAACTGCCCTTGATGTTCAACACCTTCCGCAACCACTGTTAACTTCAACGTGTGTGCCATCGTGATAATAGTTTCAATAAAAATGGCCCCTCTTTGACTTTCATAATCATCTAAAAATATTTTATCTATTTTTAAAATATCTATTGGAAAAGTCTTTAAATAAGATAATGATGAATAGCCTGTGCCAAAGTCGTCTAATGATATTTGTATACCTAACGCTTTTATTTCTTCAAATATTTTCAATGTCGAGTCACTGTCATTTAAAAAAACATATTCGGTAATTTCTAGTATAATTTGAGAATTATCGACTTGGTACAGAGTTAATAACTCTTGTAAATATTTAAGAAAATCAGGATCTTGAATCTGCTTTACCGCAACGTTAATAGCAAGCTTAATATTAATGCCTTGTGTTTCCCATGTATGCTTTTGTTTAATCGCTGTTTTAAGTATCCATTTACCTAACTCAACAATAAAGCCATTACTTTCCGCAATAGGAATAAAGCAACAAGGTGCTATCATGCCCTTTTTGGGGTTATGCCATCGAATTAAGGCTTCTGCACCAATAATTTGACCGGTTTGAGTATCATTTTGTGGTTGATAATAAAGTGAGTATTCATCATTTTTTAATGCGGTACGCATTGTATTGGTTAATTCAATATATTCTTGCGTTTGAGTGTTCAATTCTTCAGTAAAGAAGCGATAACCTTTCCTGCCTTTTGCTTTTGCATCATACATCGCAATATCAGCATTCTTCATTAATGAAAATATATCACTGCCGTCTTTAGGGTAAATAGTTACGCCAACACTGCTGTCGATTTGAATCGGATAGGATTTTATCTTCCATGGTTTACTAAGCTTTTTCTGTATTCTTTCGATTATATCAATCAGCTCCATGGTATCTTTATAATGAGTTAATACGATAACAAATTCATCACCACCAATGCGTGCTACTACATCATTTATTCGTAATATATCTTGAATAGCAACGGCTATACTTTTTAATAATTCATCCCCAACATCATGTCCAAGTGAGTCATTAACCGCCTTAAAATGATCTAAATCTAAAAAAAGTAAGGCGAATTCTTTATGATTACGCTCTGACTCTGAAATAATTTGTTGAACCCTTTCTTGTAAGTAATATCGGTTTGATAAACCACTTAAGGGGTCAGTAATAGAAAGGTTGTATAAATCTTTTTTTTCTTGCTCTAGGCGATAAAATGTTTGTACCATTGAAGCTCGAATATATTCAATTTCTTTTATGTAAAATGGTTTTGGGATTGAGCTTTGATAATAAGCATATTGTCGAAGTATTTCTAACGGTTTAGTAACTAATTCATTAAAAAATATCCAGATAAAAAGAAGAATCATTATGGGTAATAATGCAAAAAGTAATATAAATTCATTACGTGCTTGCTTAAATGAATCTAGGATGAAAAGGTGCTCAATATAAAAAACGAGTGAGTAGTTTTTTAATGTTTTACCTTGATAATATCGAATATAACTTTCAAAAGTAGTGATACTTTTTAATGCATGGTATATATCATCTTTTCGATTATGATTGTAAGTAAGCGTAACAGAGGGAATATCTGTTTTTTTATGGTGAGTGCTAAATAATGACTTGTCATCATCAAATATTGCAATCGCACGTATATACGGGTTATTGGCGACTTTTCTGTCTATTAAAGAGCGGGCGGATGCTATAGGCTCTTTTCTAAGGTGTTTTGATAAAAGATAAGAAAGTTCAGATAAGTCGTTCTTGATAGTGCGTGTAATAATTTGGGCTGTAAGCGTTCGCTGGCTGAAATAATAATTAATAAAAGCTGTATATAAGCCTGTTAATAATATCAATAACATAATTAGTACATATTGCTTTATCGTTAACTTCATAAAATATCTTTTATCGGGAACGATGCTTTTCGCATTCTAATTTTTAATGATTCAGGTAAATCTTCATTAATCCAAATAATATCTTTTAGACCGGTGTTAAATTCTGCATAGGATAATGGATCTAAATAATTTTTAATGGTTTGAAAAAATTCAAGAGGATTATTTTGTAAGGCTTTAATGGCTTTATCAGTTACTTTTTTTAGCACCTTAAATTGTTGTTCATGTTTAATGAACGTTTCTTTTTGTGTGTATAGGCTATCAATCACTAAGAGATCCAACCCTCGCTTTGTTGAAAGTATTTCCTTGAAGCCACTTTTTTCTAGAGCGGTATTAAACGGAATATACGTCACAATAACAATTTGTTCTTTTGAATGTGTATTTTTTAATGATGAAATTTCAGACTGATCTCGATTAATGAAATTAATTCGTTGTTCGTCAATAGAAAACTTTTTAATAAAATCCTCTAATAAAATGTAATTAATTGAGTCAATCTCAAGGTAAGCTTGAATATCAGCATTACTGTTTTTTAATTCAGTAATACTATGATTACTCATGATTAAATCACCACCATTAGAGCGATCGAAAAGCATAATGGGGATGATATCAGGGGATTGCAGTTTCAATACGGAATACTCGTATTGTGTACCGCAAAAAGCATCTGAATTTCCAGCTTGATATAAGTACATGTTCTCGCTTAACGAAACGGCATTAACTAATTTTATGTTAACTTCATCAAGCCAGCCTTTTTCTTTTGCATAATAAAGTGGCGTGTACCCAACCCAAGTGGTAACTGAAATTTTCAGCGTTTCATCATAATCTGATTTAGAACAACCACATATAAACAAAATAATAATAAATGATAGAGAGATTTTTTTCACAAAAATTCCTTTAATGTGAGATAAGAAAAATAAACATCAATACTTATTAATCCAGTATACTAATGAACACATAAAAAATACAAGTAAAGGATAAAAGCTAAAAGCTTTTTAAGTGATTAACAATTCGCTTAAGCGATATCGGTTTAGCTGTCCCTAAATTTTGAGCAAACAAAGAAATCCTTAATTCCTCAATAAGCCACTTGGTTGCTAATATTTCATCTGCTATAGGTTTATCTTTTCGTTGCTTTCCAAGCACGCTGCTATATAACTCAGTCGCTTTATTAATATCAATTAACTTTAACCTATCTTGGTTTGGGTCTATCGGCAGTTTCTCTAAACGACGTAATATTCCTTTAAGGTAGCGAATAATATCATCTAATTTATCTAAGCCTGAACCAGTAACAAAACCCTTAAAGACTAATTGTTCATGTTGCTGCTTTATATCACCATGAGATTGGATAACATTGAGCGCAACACGGCCTTTTAACTTTTTAGCGATGTCATGACGTAAACTTAATGCCTGTTCTACTTTAATTGCTGCGGCTAATACGCAAGGTGAAATTTCAGCACGAACATAGTCACTTGCTTGTTTAAAATCTTTTTTACTGCGTGGTAATTGTTCCCTCTTGTTGGCTTGCATATTTTGCTTAACTAAATAATGACACGCTGCTTGAATACAGTCTTGCAGTAAATCAGCAATAGAGCCAAAAGGATTAAAGTATAAACCCAGCTTCGCTTTATTAGGCATTTTCTCTTGTAAATATTTAAGGGGTGAGGGAATGTTAAGTAAAATTAGTCGACTTACTCC
>JQIA01000530.1_pt1 | contig 19506 bp, 33 predicted proteins | sample 811431 | NCBI WGS metagenome assembly JQIA01 (sample SAMN02998118, study PRJNA258478) | marine sediment metagenome | biome: marine; feature: seafloor; material: sediment; isolation source: oil-polluted sediment collected from 3 locations (0.5 km, 0.7 km and 0.9 km)... | place: USA: Gulf of Mexico ...
AAGGGTTGCGCTTTGCAATCCGAGAAGGCGGCCGTACTGTTGGTGCGGGCGTTGTTGCGAAAATAGTTGAGTAGGAACAGATGAACAAACAACGCATACGAATACGCCTTAAATCTTTTGACCATCGACTAATCGATGTTTCAACGCAAGAAATTGTTGAAGCAGCAAAGCGGACTGGTGCTCAAGTGGTTGGACCGATCCCATTGCCGACAAAGAAAGAGCGGTTTACGATTTTGGTTTCACCACACGTGAATAAGGATGCCCGAGATCAGTACGAGATTCGTACTCATAAGCGCATGCTTGATATTGTAGAGCCAACAGACAAGACAGTTGACGCCCTGATGAAGCTTGATTTAGCTGCCGGTGTTGATGTCCAGATTAAGCTTAATTAAACAAGTATCCAGGGTTTCATCATGACTATCGGTCTAGTTGGTAAGAAAAAAGGCATGACGCGGATCTTTACAGAAGACGGTGCGGCAACGCCAGTCACTGTTATAGAAGTCACGCCAAACCGCGTGGTTCGGGTTAAAACCGATTCATCGGACGGTTACAGTAGTGTTCAGGTTACAACCGGCACAGTTAAAGCGTCGCGTATTAATAAGCCTGATGCGGGTACATTTCGAACAGCTGGTGTTGAAGCTGGGCGAGGCTTGTGGGAATTCGCAGCCGATTCGTCAGAGCTAGAAGGTCTCGATTCATCAAGTGTGTTAGACGTTACTCATTTCGCTGAGGTGGGGAAAGTTGATGTGCAAGGTGTAAGTATAGGAAAGGGCTTCGCAGGTGTTATTAAGCGACATAACTTTCATATGCAGGATGCTACGCACGGTAACTCGCTTGCTCACCGAGCGCCGGGATCGATTGGTCAAAACCAAACCCCTGGTCGAGTATTCAAAGGCAAAAAAATGGCTGGTCACATGGGGAACTGCAATGTTACTCAGCAGTCGCTTGAGTTAGTAAAAATTGATCAAGAGCGTAATCTCTTGCTGGTTAAAGGCTCTGTGCCTGGACCAGCTGGTGGAGATGTCATTATTCGTCCAGCGGTTAAAACGCGCGGTAAATAGAGGATATTGGAATGCAGCTTAACGTGCAAACTGGCGGAGGCAACTCAGAATCGATCGACGTGGCCGATGAAGTGTTCGGTGCTGAATATAACGAAGGTCTAATTCATCAGTTGGTAGTTACCTATCTTGCTAATAAAAGGCAGGGAACTCGCTCCCAGAAAACTCGCTCTGAAGTTAGCGGTGGTGGAGCAAAGCCATGGAGACAGAAGGGTACGGGCCGCGCTAGAGCGGGTACTTCACGAAGCCCTTTGTGGCGTAGTGGTGGTGTAACGTTCGCTGCAAAGCCTGCGGATCACTCAAAGAAATTGAACAAAAAAATGTTCAAAGTTGGGATGAGATCAGTGGTGTCGGAGCTGGTGCGAGAAGAGCGGCTTGTTGTTGTCGATAGCTTCGATGTTGAGTCGAATAAAACAAAGGCACTGGTAGCTAAGTTGACTGAGCTGGGTTGCGATGACGTAATGATAGTTGGTGGCGAGCTGAGTGATAATTTGTGTCTTGCTAGCAGGAACCTGTATCGTGTTGGGGTTTCTACAGCATCTAGTGTTGATGTTCTTGGTTTGATGTCATACAAAAAATTGTTGATCACCAAGGCGGCACTTAAATCGCTAGAGGAGAGATTCGCATGAACGAAGAGCGTTTGCTAACAGTAATCCAGGCTCCTATTGTTACTGAAAAAACTGCTGCTTCTGAAGATTCAAATCTTGTTGCATTTAGAGTTGCTCCAAATGCGACAAAAAGAGAAGTTAAGCAAGCGGTTGAGAAACTGTTTTCAGTAGTTGTAAAGAGTGTAAATACCTGTAACGTCAAAGGTAAAGCCAAGAGATTTGGTCGCTTTAATGGTAAGCGAAAGGACTGGAAAAAGGCGTACGTCACTCTGCAAGAAGGTAGCGAAATAGAGTTTTTCGTTGAATAAATTAAGGTGTAACAGTTAGGTCCTCTCATGGCAGTAGTTAAGTTAAAGCCAACATCTCCCGGGCGACGGTTTGTTATCCAAGTCACCGAAGATGGGCTATACAAAGGTTCACCGTACCAGCCTCTGGTTGAAAAGAAAAACAGAACTGGCGGTAGAAATAATAATGGTCGTATCACTGTCCGTCATAGAGGTGGTGGTCATAAGCAGCGATACCGGATCATTGATTTCAAAAGAACGAGAGACGGTGTTCTGGCTGAGGTTGAGCGGATCGAATATGACCCCAATCGAACGGCAAATATTGCACTGTTAAAGTACGAAGACGGATCACGTTCTTATATAATTGCCCCAAAAAAGGTGGTTGTTGGAGATGTGCTTCAATCAGGTGAAGAATCGCCGGTTAAGGTTGGGAACTGTCTGCCGTTGAGAAATATTCCTCTGGGTACCGTAATTCATTGTGTTGAGCTTAAGCCAGGAAAGGGCGCTCAAATTGCCCGATCTGCTGGAACAGGTGTTCAGTTGGTGGCTAAAGAAGGTGGTCACGCGACGTTAAGGCTTCGTTCCGGTGAGATGCGAAAAATGCTGCTTGAGTGTCGGGCAACGATCGGTGAAGTTGGTAATTCCGAGCATAATCTTAGGTCTCTCGGTAAGGCCGGCGCCAAGCGATGGGCTGGAGTTAGGCCTACAGTAAGGGGCGTAGCGATGAACCCTGTCGATCACCCGCACGGTGGTGGTGAGGGAAGAACTTCTGGGGGTCGCCATCCGGTGAGTCCTTGGGGTACGCCTACTAAAGGTTACAAGACTAGAACTAACAAGCGGACAGACAGGTTGATTGTCCGGCGCAGACATAAGAAATAGTGATAGGAGATAACAGTGCCACGTTCAATTAAGAAAGGCCCTTTTGTCGACGAGCATCTTGAAAAAAAGGTCCGCGCCGCGAAGGAAGCCAACAGTAAAAAGCCAATTAAGACTTGGTCTCGTCGTTCCATGATCCTACCGGATATGATTGGGACAACAATAGCTGTTCACAATGGTCGCCAGCATATACCTGTGTTGATTTCTGAAAACATGGTTGGTCACAAGCTTGGTGAATTTGCAGCGACTAGGACCTACCGTGGTCATGTTGCAGATAAGAAGGCAAAAAGGTAGATGACAATGAAAGCAACTGCCGTAATGAAAACTGCGCGTGTATCGCCGCAAAAGGCGCGACTTGTCGCCGATCAAATCAGAAATGTTTCGATCGAAGCTGCGCTAGACACGCTGACTTATAGCCCTCGCAAAGCGTCCGGAATTATAAAAAAAGTTCTGGAATCAGCGATAGCGAATGCAGAAAATAATGAAGGTGCGGATATCGACGAGCTTTTCGTTTCCCGTATTATGGTTGACGAAGGTCCTCGCTTGAAACGGTTTCGAGCAAGAGCTAAGGGTCGTGGAACACGAATAATTAAGAGAACCTGCCACATCACTGTTGATGTCGCGGAACGAGCGTAAGGGCGTAACTGAGCATGGGACAAAAAGTACATCCGACGGGCATAAGGCTCGGTATCGTAAAAGACTGGTCCTCCAGGTGGTATTCAGATAGCAAGAATTTCGGCGATCTGTTGTACAACGATGATGAGGTTCGGAATTTTATTAAGAAGAAGCTTAGTCATGCTTCTGTAAGTCGAATTCAAATCGATCGGCCTGCAGGTGGCGGAAAGGTTACGATTCATACTGCCAGGCCGGGTGTGGTGATTGGCAAGAAGGGCGAAGATATCGATAAGCTTCGAAAGGGTATTTCAGAAATCATGGGATTGCCTGCTCAAGTAAGTATCGAAGAGATTCGTAAGCCTGATCTTGATGCTCAGCTCGTAGCGGCTAATGTTGCTCAGCAGTTGACTAAACGAATTATGTTTCGACGCGCCATGAAACGGGCTATTCAAAACACCATGAGAGCGGGTGCCGAAGGTGTCAAGATCTCAATCGGTGGGCGATTGAATGGTGCTGAGATTGCACGTACGGAATGGTATAAAGAGGGCCGAATCCCTCTCCATACGTTGCGAGCAGACGTTGATTATGCGACATCCGAAGCGTTAACGACTTACGGAATCCTAGGGGTCAAAGTTTGGATCTTTAAGGGTGAAGTGTTACCCGGAAACTCCGTGCTCGCTGGTGCTGCTTCGGCAGAACAGGCCGGCAAAAAGAAAGCTAGGAGCTGAGGATAAATAGATGCTTCAACCAAAACGAACCAAATTTAGAAAGCAGCATAAAGGTCGCAACCGTGGTTTAGCGCAAAGCGGAAATCGCGTAAGTTTCGGCGAGTATGGTCTGAAATGTACGGCGCGTGGAAGAATTACTGCTCGCCAAATTGAGGCGGCACGAAGAACCATTACTCGAACCGTTAAACGTAGCGGAAAGATGTGGATTCGCGTTTTCCCAGATAAGCCTATTACCAAGAAGCCGCTCGAAGTAAGAATGGGTAAGGGAAAGGGTAATGTTGAGTATTGGGTAGCACTGGTCCAGCCTGGATCTATGCTGTTTGAGATTGAGGGGGTTTCTGAGGAGCTGGCTAGAGAAGCGTTTACGTTAGCTTCCGCTAAGCTTCCTGTTTCAACGTCTTTTGTAAAGCGAACGGTGCTCTAAATGAATTTGTCTGAACTACGAACTAAGTCGGCTAAGGAGCTAGACGAAGAGCTTATCTCGCTTCGTAAAGAGCAATTTAAATTGAAGATGCAGCTCGGGACAGGTCAGCTTTCTAAGCACGATCGCCTTCGTTCAGTACGAAGGGATATTGCTAGGGTTAAAACCATAGCAACTGAGTTGGCTAATGCGAGTGTAGCAACATGAGTGAGATTAACGGTAGGACGCAGACCGGCTTTGTGACCAGCGACGCGATGAATAAGACTATTACGGTTTCTATCGAGCGCAAGGTTAAGCACCCAATTTATGGAAAGTTTATTAAGAAAACTACTAAACTCCATGTGCATGATGAAGAAAACAGTTGCGCGGCAGGTGATCAGGTTCTGATTAAAGAGTGTCGACCAATTTCAAAGACCAAATCGTGGACCCTAGTAAGAAAAATTGAAGTGTGAAACGGTTCGGTTAACAACTTGCTAAGTGACAGGCAAAGACAATGATTCAAATGCAAACCATGCTAGGCATGGCGGATAACAGTGGCGCCAAAAGAGTAATGTGCATAAAGGTACTTGGTGGATCGCATCGTAGATACGCTGGTATTGGAGACATTATTAAGGTTACCGTTAAAGATGCTGCCCCTAATGGTAGAGTTAAAAAGGGTGACGTGTATAATGCCGTGGTTGTCCGAACCGCCAAGGGTATTCGTAGACCTGATGGATCAACGATTAGGTTTGACGGAAATGCGGCGGTATTGCTGGACGCAAAGCTTCAACCGATGGGTACAAGAATCTTTGGCCCGGTAACCAGGGAGTTGCGCAGCGGAGATTTTATGAAGATTATTTCCCTCGCACCCGAAGTGCTATAGAACAGGTCAAGGTATCTCCATGAGAAAGATTAAACAGGGTGATCAAGTGATTGTGATCGCCGGTAGAGACAAAGGTAAAACCGGAAGCGTTAGTCGTATTCTGAAAGATGGACGATTGTTGGTTGAGTCCATAAATATCGTTAAGAAACACGTTAAGGCTAATCCGAACCAAAATATTGCTGGTGGCATCATCGATGTCGAAGCGCCGATTCAGTATTCGAATGTGGCGATATATAACTCTGGCACAAGCAAAGCAGATCGCGTTGGCTTTAAATATCTCGAAGATGGAACAAAAGTTCGAGTGTTTAAGTCAAATGGCGAAGTAATAGACGCATAGCGGGCTGAGATCAATGGCTAGATTAGAAGCAGTATACAAAGAAACCATCGCGCCGAAACTGATTGAGAAATTTCAATATAAGTCGGTTATGCAAGCCCCAAAGTTGGAAAAGATCACGCTCAATATTGGGCTAGGGGAAGCGATAGGTGATAAAAAAGTCGTAGAAAAAGCAGTCGCAGACATGACGCTTATCGCGGGGCAGAAGCCAGTTGTTACGAAGGCAAGGAAGTCAATTGCTGGGTTTAAGGTTCGAGAGGGCTGGCCTGTTGGTTGCAAAGTGACTCTGCGTAACGATTCAATGTACGAGTTTCTTGATCGTCTTATCGCCATTGCAATACCGCGTATTCGTGATTTTCGTGGGCTAAGCTCTAAGGCTTTTGATGGTCGTGGTAACTACAGTATGGGAATAACCGAGCAAATTATTTTCCCAGAGATCGATTACGATAAGATCGACGTGTTGCGGGGAATGAATATCACTATCACCACTTCAGCCAGAACCAATGAAGAGGCGCTTGCCTTGTTGGAAGGCTTTCAGTTTCCGTTCAAAAAGTAGAGGCTACTTCCCATGGCAAAGAAATCGATGATAGCTCGCGAGAAAAAGCGTCAGCTGTGTGTCCAGAGATATCAAAGTAAACGTACCCAGCTTAAAGCGATCATCGCTGATACTGGCGCCACGATAGAAGAAAAAGACGAAGCGCAGCTTCAGTTGCAAAGAATGCCGCGTGATGCGAGCCCAGTTCGGCAAATGAACCGATGTCGGTTAACTGGTCGCCCACATGGTTATTATAGAAAATTCGGCCTTAGCAGAAACAAATTGCGTGAAAAGGCAATGAAGGGAGAAATCCCCGGATTAGTTAAGGCAAGTTGGTGAACGGCCTAGCAGCAATATAGATCTCGGAGTATACGTAGATGAGTATGAGTGATCCCATAGCGGATATGTTAACTAGGATTCGTAACGCCCAGATGGTTGGAAAGCCAGACGTCACGTTTCCTGCGTCTAAAACTAAGCGCGCTATCGCTGACGTTCTTGTAGAAGAAGGTTATTGTATTAGTGTTGAAGAAGCTGGTGAAGCACCAAAGAAAGATTTGGTTGTAAAACTAAAATACTTTAAGGGTCGTCCTGTTATCGAGACGATCGATCGAGTTAGTAAGCCAGGCCTACGGATCTATCGACAAAGTAATGAGCTGCCGCGAGTAGAAGGTGGTTTAGGTGTTGTTGTAGTCTCCACCAATAAAGGGATGATGACGGATCACCAAGCCAGAAAGTCTGGTCTCGGTGGCGAAGTTATTTGTACCGTGAGTTAAGGTTGCCAAATGTCACGAATTGCGAACAAATTAATTGAAATACCCAGTGGTGTGACGGTTTCCGCTGCTGATGGAGTGATAAGTGTGTCTGGTAAGCTAGGTGAGCTAGCTTATACCTTGCACAAGGACGCCACGGTTGAGTTGAAAGATAGCAAAATAGCTTGCCATCTGACTAATAGCGATAGTAAAAATATCCAAATGGTGGGTACTACTAGAGCGCTTATTAGCAATATGATAGCTGGAGTTAGCAAAGGTTTTGAAAAAAAACTCCAGTTGGTTGGTGTGGGTTATAGGGCGCAAGTAAAAGGAAATACGCTTAATCTTACTCTCGGGTTTTCACACCCGGTGAACTATGATGTGCCGGAACATATTAAGATCGAATGTCCGAGCCAGACAGAGATAATAGTGACGGGTATCGATAAGCAAGTGGTGGGACAAGTCGCCGCAGATATTCGCTCTTTTAGGCCACCTGAGCCATACAAAGGTAAAGGTGTTCGCTACGCTGACGAGATTATCGTCAAAAAACAAGCCAAGAAGAAGTAAGAGCCTAAATTATGCAAAATAGGTTAAACCGAGCAAAACGCGCAAGAAAGACTCGTCTCAAAATTGCTGAGACGGGCAAGTCACGGCTAACGATACATCGAACGCCGAGGCATATCTACGCAACAATCGTGAGTGCGGACTCTTCAGAAACGATTGCTGCGGCAAATACACTCCAGGCAGATGTAATGGGCTCTCTAGACTATTCAGGGAACACCGCGGCTGCCGCCGCTGTTGGCAAGGCTATAGCTGAGCGAGCACTGGGTAAGGATGTCACTGAGGTTGCTTTTGATCGCTCAGGTTTTAAATACCATGGGCGTGTCAAGGCGCTGGCTGAAGCGGCAAGAGAAAACGGGTTAAAATTTTAGGATTTTTCTATGCGTGATTTTGGAAAAGATAAAAATACAGACGATTTTATTGAAAAACTTATCAATGTTCGTCGTGTCGCAAAAGTCGTGAAGGGTGGTCGTATATTTGGCTTTTCTGCGCTCACAGTTGTGGGTGATGGAAAAGGTAAAGTCGGATTTGGTCAAGGTAAAGCCCGGGAAGTTCCTCAGGCTATTCAGAAGGCTATGCAGGACGCCCGGAACAATATGGTTTCCATTGAGTTGAAAGGCACCACTATTCAGCATCCAATGACCGGGATCCATGGCGCGGCTAAAGTATATATGCAGCCCGCATCTGATGGTACCGGCGTAATCGCTGGTGGCGCTATGCGAGCAGTTTTCGAGGTGCTGGGTGTGCATAACGTGCTTGCGAAAGTGATTGGTTCACGAAACCCAGTAAACGTCGTGAACGCAACAATAAACGGGTTGACTGGGCTGTCCAGTCCAGCGTACGTCGCTGAAAAGCGAGGCAAGCCGCTTGACGAGATTTTGGAGCGACTATGACCGTCACAGATAAGATTAAAGTCACATTGACAAAGAGCTTGATTGGTCGATTGAAGAGTCACCAGCAATGCGCTTACGGTTTAGGTCTTAAGCGTACGCATCACACTGTCGAAGTGATTGATACGCCAGAAAATCGTGGAATGATCAATAAAATCCGCTATATGCTAACGGTGGTAGAGAAAAATGAAGCTTAATAACATTTCACCGTCAGAAGGTAGCACCAAGGTTGCCCGGAGAGTTGGTCGGGGGATTGGTTCAGGTCTCGGAAAAACCTGTGGTCGCGGTCACAAGGGTCAGAAGTCACGATCCGGCGGGTTTCATAAGATTGGTTTCGAAGGTGGTCAGATGCCACTGCAGAGGCGGTTACCTAAAGTTGGATTTCGTTCAAGAAAGTCGCTTTGGCATAAAGAGATACGGTTAAGTGAGCTGAACATAGTTAAAGGCGATATGGTTACCTTGCTTACCTTGATTGATTCGGGAATAGTTCCTGGAAATACTAAAAGCGCAAAAGTTGTTCTCTCTGGTGAACTGACTCGTGCAGTGAATGTAGTTGGTATTAGTGTTACTAAAGGCGCAGCGGCTGCAATTGAGGCGGCTGGCGGTAAGGTAGGCGGCTAAAGTGGTAAAAAAAAAATCGGTTGGCCCAGCGGCACCCGCTGGTTTAGGTGAGCTAAAACAACGGTTGCTGTTTGTAGTTGGAGCGATTATCGTGTTTCGCCTAGGTGCACACATACCGGTTCCGGGTATTGATCCAAAAGCATTGGCATTAATGTTTGCTCAGCAAGAGGGCACCATTCTGGACATGTTCAACATGTTTTCCGGAGGGGCGCTTAAGCGGCTGAGCCTTTTTGCGCTGGGTATCATGCCGTATATATCCGCATCGATTATTGTTCAGTTGTTATCGGTAACGGTTCCGAAGCTCGAGCAGCTAAAGAAGGATGGTGAAGCGGGTCGGAGAAAAATTACTCAATACACCCGTTACGCAACGCTGGTGTTGGCTACTTTTCAGTCGATCGGCGTCGCAATTGCACTTCAGGGTCAACAAGCAGGTGGATTGCAGGTCGTAACTAATCCCGGATCTATTTTCGTTTTAACGACGGTTGTAAGTCTCGTCACTGGGACCATATTTTTAATGTGGCTTGGTGAGCAGGTTACCGAGCGAGGGATCGGCAACGGTATATCTATTATTATTTTTGCAGGAATAGTCGCGGGATTGCCTTCAGCATTTGGCGGGACAGTGGAGCTAACAAGGACCGGCGAGATGAGTATATTCGTTGTTTTAGTCCTTCTTTTGTTGGCCGCGGCAGTGACCGCATTTGTTGTTTTCGTCGAACGAGGGCAGCGAAAAATAACCGTTAACTATGCGCAAAAGCAAAGTAGGCGCGGTGGTTATGCGGCGCAAACCAGTCATTTGCCGTTAAAACTTAATATGGCCGGAGTGATACCGCCGATTTTTGCTTCCAGTATTATTTTGTTTCCAGCGACTATAGCGAGTTGGTTTGGTGGTACGGATGGTATGGGATGGTTGCAGAATGTGGCAACTATGATTTCTCCCGGACAGCCTGTTTATGTATTTTTGTATTCAGTAGCTATTATATTCTTTTGCTTTTTTTATACGGCACTCGTTTTTAATTCAAACGAGACAGCAGATAACTTGAAGCGATCGGGAGCGTTTGTGCCTGGAATTAGGCCGGGTAAGCAGACTGCTAACTACATCGATTCAATCTTAACCAGACTTACGATGGTTGGGGCGCTCTACATCACGGTTGTTTGCTTGTTACCAGAGTTTCTTATCCTTTATTGGAACGTACCCTTTTATTTTGGTGGGACGTCACTACTCATTATTGTAGTAGTTGTTATGGACTTTATGACGCAGATTCAATCACACGTCATGTCTACTCAGTATGAAGGGTTGATGAAGAAAGCGAATCTCAAAAGATAAATTCGCTAAATTGTTATTTAGGTTATTTGGAGCTTAGGATGAAAGTCAGGGCATCGGTCAAGAAAATTTGCAGAAACTGCAAAATAGTGAAGCGAAAAGGCGTTATCAGAGTAATTTGTAAAGAACCAAAACATAAACAACGTCAGGGTTGAAATATATTTGCCGCCTTATACAATGGTCGGCTTTTCATTTTTCATTCCTGACCTTGGCGGAGTAAGTATATGGCACGTATTGCGGGCGTAAACGTCCCAGACCACAAGCATGCGGTAATCGCGCTTAGGTCGATTTATGGCATTGGCGGAACAAGAGCCAAGCTCATCTGTGAATCCAGCTCGATACCAACGAATAAAAAAGTTGGTGAATTAACTGAAGCTGAGTTGGATCTACTAAGAAGCGAGATTGGCAAGTTTACTGTCGAGGGTGACTTAAGACGCGAGACAGCAATGAACATCAAGCGTCTGCTTGATCTTGGGGTTTATCGTGGGTTGAGGCATAGAAGGAGCCTTCCGGTTCGGGGTCAGCGTACGAAGACAAATGCTCGGACTCGCAAAGGTCCTAGAAAACCTATTAAACGTTAATACAGTTTTATTTACCGAGAAGTCTCATGGCAAAAGCGCAAGCGCGTAGTACAAAAAAGAAGGTAAAACGCACGGTTGTTGATGGCATAGCGCATATACATGCATCGTTCAATAACACAATCGTAACTATCTCCGACAAGCAAGGTAACGTGCTTGGTTGGGCCACTGCAGGTGGATCCGGGTTTCGTGGCTCTCGAAAGAGCACGCCATTTGCAGCTCAGATAGCGGCTTCTCGTGCAGCTGATAATGTCAAAGACTATGGCATTAAGAATCTCGAAGTTAACGTAAATGGACCTGGTCCCGGTAGAGAGTCTGCGGTTCGAGCGTTGAATGGAGCTGGATTTAATATTACGGCAATTAATGATGTTACGCCGATTCCGCATAACGGATGTCGGCCGCCAAAGCGCCGTCGCGTATAGGTCATTAAGCAGCACTATAAGTAATATCGAAATTAGGATCGACTATGTTAAACACGTCAGATGAATTGCTTAGGCCTCGTACTATTCAAGTTGAAAGGATCGGTAGCCGGGAAGCAAAAGTTATTCTGGAACCCCTGGAGCGTGGTTTTGGGCACACGCTTGGAAATTCTCTTCGCAGAATTATGCTGTCGTCAATTCCAGGCTGCGCAGTAGTAGAAGCCAAGATTGAGGGTGCTCTTCACGAGTACTCAAATATCGACGGCGTGCGAGAGGATGTATTAGAAATTATTCTCAACCTGAAAGGGTTGAGATTTAAGCTTCCTGATCGTGAAAGTACAACGCTGCAAGTTGTGAAACAAAAACCTGGTCCTGTTACGGGCGCTGATGTCCAGTTGGATCACGGTGTTGAGCTGGTTAATCCTGAACACGTTATTTGTCATATTGACGAAGGTACAGAGCTCAATATGTCGATTGTGGTCGAAAATGGGTTAGGGTACGTTCCTTCTACAGTTCGAAAGCAAGCTGATGAAAATAACGCTATTGGTGTTCTTCGCTTAGACGCGTCTTACAGCCCGATTGTTAAAGTTAGCTACGACGTCGAGAGTGCTCGTGTAGAGCAAAGAACAAACCTTGATCGTTTAGTGTTCTCAATCGAGACCGATGGGACCGTTGAGCCTGAACAGGCCGTCCGCAGAGCGGCGACCATTTTGGAGCAGCAAATAGAGCCTTTCGTTGAGTTGAGAGTTGATAGTGAAGATAAGGCGGTAGAAGAAGAGCCTAAGGTTGACCCAATTCTACTTCGTCCGATCGATGATCTAGAGTTAACTGTCCGCTCAACTAACTGCCTTAAAGCTGAAAGTATCTTTTTTATAGGTGATTTGGTTCAGAGAACGGAAGTTGAACTACTCAAAACACCTAATTTTGGTAAAAAATCATTAACTGAGATTAAAGACGTACTCGCTTCGCGTGGGTTGTCACTTGGAACGCGATTAGAAAATTGGCCAGTTAATGGTCTTGCTCAGTCTTAGTTAGTTTTCACATTTAGAGAATCGGAACAGTCTATGCGACACAGAAAGTCAGGCCGCCAACTAAATCGGAACAGCAGTCACCGTAAGGCGATGTTTAAGAACATGTCTGTTTCAATGGTAAAACATGAGTTCATTAAAACTACGCTCGCTAAAGCGAAAGAGCTGAGAAGAGTGGTTGAGCCATTAGTTACTTTATCAAAACAGGATAGCGTCGCTAATCGTCGCTTAGCATTTGATCGCCTTCGTGACCGTGAAGCGGTAACTAAGTTATTTAATGATTTGGGACCTCGATTCAAAGAACGTCCCGGTGGTTATTTGCGGATTCTCAAGTGTGGATACCGAGCCGGCGACAAGGCAACTATGGCCTATGTTCAGTTCGTTGAGCAAGAAAAGCCTGATGCTGATAAGTAGTATTCGTTGCTCAAAATAAAGAGCATACAAAAAGCCGGGGGTAACCCCGGCTTTTTGCGTTTCCAAACAAACAATTCATAGCATGCAGTTTGTGCTAGCTATGCCGAAACTAACGGCTGGGTCGTGTTATGCCAATCTATGAGTATGCCTGCAACTCATGCGGGACTGAAAAAGAAATATTAAAAAAAATGTCCGACGAAAGCGAGGTCGTGTGCGACGCTTGTGATGTGCCTATGAAAAAAAAAATCTCTGCGGCAGGGTTTCGCTTAAAAGGGAATGGCTGGTACGAGACTGATTTTAAAGGATCGTCGTCGCCTAAAAAGAATTTGGCAAGCAGCGGTGATTCGTCTTCATCTGGGGACTCTTCCGGAACCTCTTAGATTTTTTGCTGACTCAACTGATTAGCAAACGCACTTTTTATCTATATTTACTTATTTGGATTTAGTTTATGCGCACACACTATTGTGGCTCCGTTTCCGAGTCATTGCTGAATGAAACCGTTACTGTTTGCGGGTGGGTCAATCGGCGTAGGGATCACGGTGGTGTAATTTTTGTAGATTTGCGCGATATCGAAGGGCTACTACAGGTAGTATTTGATCCTGATGACAAGTCCATGTTTGAAAAAGCCGAAGCGCTTCGGAGTGAATACGTCATTCGAGTTACTGGGCGAGTGAGAAGTCGTCCTGAAGGTACTGTAAACACTAACCTTCCTTCGGGAAAGGTTGAGTTGTTCGCCGTTGAGCTAGAGGTGTTGAATAAATCTGAGACTCCACCGTTTGTATTGGAAGATCATAACGATGTTGGTGAAGAGATTAAGCTCAAGTATCGATACATGGATCTTCGTCGTCCGGAAATGCGTAACAGACTACAAATTCGTAGTCGCGTAGCAAGCTTTTTTAGGCGGCATCTGGATGATCAGCGGTTTATCGATGTTGAAACGCCAATCTTAACCAAGGCTACACCTGAGGGTGCGCGAGACTATCTAGTGCCAAGCAGGACTCATCCAGGTAGCTTTTTTGCGCTGCCTCAGTCACCACAATTGTTTAAGCAATTGTTGATGATGTCCGGGCTTGATCGGTATTATCAGATTGTTCGTTGTTTCCGGGACGAGGATCTTCGGGCAGATCGCCAGCCTGAGTTCACTCAGCTCGATATCGAAATGTCGTTCATCGACGAGTCAGCGATAATGTCGCTGATGGAAACGATGCTAAGGGAGCTTTTTAGCGAAGTTTTGGACGTTGAATTGCCAGAGTTTCCACGAATTACCTACGAAAAATCTATTGCACTTTACGGTGTTGACCGGCCAGACCTTCGTAACCCGCTGGTTCTGTGCGACGTGGCAGATTTGTTGTCTGACGTCGATTTTAAGGTCTTTAGTGGACCGGCCAACGATCCAGATGGGCGGGTTGCTACGTTGAGGGTGCCCGGTGGTTGCTCTTTAACGCGCAAACAAATCGATGCTTACACTAAGTACGTTGGTATCTACGGTGCCAGGGGTTTGGCGTACATCAAAGTTAATGATGTATCGGCAGGACGAGACGGTTTACAGTCGCCAATTCTTAAGTTTATGTCTGACGACGTGATTGCTGAAATCATCGAGAGAACATGTTGTGAGACAGGCGATCTATTGTTTTTCGGTGCAGATAAGGCAAAAGTTGTAAATGAAGCACTAGGTGCTTTGCGTTGCAAAGTAGGAGAAGACCTGGAGCTGTTAGTGGGCGAATGGAAGCCTGTATGGGTCACTGACTTTCCGATGTTCGATTGGGATGAGAATCGTAAAAGCTGGACGGCCCTTCATCATCCATTTACCGCACCAGCGGAGACAGCAGGGCGTGATCTAGAAAACCCCGGTGTCTGCTTGTCACGCGCTTACGATGTGGTGCTCAATGGTATCGAGGTGGGCGGTGGTTCTATTCGAATACACGAGCCAAAGGTTCAGGCAAAAGTATTTGAATTGCTCGGGATGGAAGAGCAAGAGTACCAAGATAAGTTTGGTTTTCTATTGGATGCGTTGAAATACGGCTGCCCTCCACATGGTGGGATCGCGCTTGGTCTGGACCGGTTGGTGATGCTGATGACGGGCTCCAGTTCTATTCGTGACGTTATTGCTTTTCCAAAAACTCAATCTGCAAGTTGTCCACTTACTTCTGCGCCGTCACCGGTTAGCGAAAGACAGTGCAAGGAGCTTAATCTCAAGCTGGTAAAAAAGAGTGATGGCGAGCCTGCTAAGCAATAATTGAAAGACAGGCGGGGTTTGATTAAAGCTAGCCCCGCTTAGTTTTAGCAGTTGCTAGCATTGTTGTGGATAGCTAGAGAGTATCTCAGCTATTGGGAAGGTAGTTTGTCGGGTCGGGTATGCCTGCTTGAGAAAACCCTTCAGCCCGAAAACGGCAGGCGTCACAAACTCCGCAAGCGAGTCCTTCGCTGGTGGACTGATAGCAAGTCACGGTTTGCCCATAATCCACATTAAGGTCTGTCCCGACCTCGATAATCTGTTGTTTTGATAGTGCAATCAATGGCGTTTTGATGGTAAAGCGCCTGCCCTGGACACCGCTCTTAGTAGCAAGATTGACGGTTTTTTCAAACGCCTGAATGAATTCAGGTCTACAGTCGGGATAGCCTGAGTAGTCTACGGCATTCACGCCGATGAATAGCGTATCGGCACTCAGTACTTCCGCCCATCCCGAGGCAAGCGATAGGAAAATAAGGTTGCGTGCAGGCACATAGGTGCTTGGAATGACAGCTTGGCTTGTCGGCTCTGTGGGGACATCAATATCATTGTCAGTAAGCGCTGATCCACCTCGATTGGAGAGATCAAAGGTGATGATGCGGTGTTCAGCTGCACCGAATTGTTTGGATATTTTTTCTGCCGCTGTCAGTTCAAATTTGTGTTTTTGACCGTAGTCAAAGCTTAGGGTGTAGCATTGATAGCCCTCTGTCTTGGCGATGGCTAGGCAGGTGGTTGAGTCTAACCCGCCTGAAAGCAGTACGACGGCTTTTTTATTCATCTGGCTATTTACCCTCTTGATTGCCCCAAAGGTGCTTGTGTAACTGAATTTGTAGTCTTACTGGCAGTGCGTCTTGAAGGATCCAGTCAGCAAGCTGAGTGGCAGACACTAGCTCACTGGCTGGCGAAAATATGATTTCGCATCGTGTATCGAGTGAATACTTTTCGACTGTGGCACGGCTCCATTCATAGTCTTCAATATTACAAATGACAAACTTGATTTGATCGTGTGGTGTCAGATGTTCCAGGTTGCTGTATAGATTACGCTGGCACTCACCAGAAGCTGGTGTTTTTAAGTCCATAACCTTTGATACGCGTACGTCGACCTGAGAGATATCTAAGGCACCACTGGTTTCTAGTGAGACTCGATAGTCTAGGTCACAAAGTTGGGTCATCAACGGGAGCACCGCTGGCTGAGCGAGTGGCTCGCCACCAGTGATGGTGATGTAACGTGTTTGGTGTTGAGATACGGTGGCTAGAACCCTGCCTAGGGTCATTGATTCCCCGCCGCTGAAAGCATACTCAGTATCGCAGTAGCTGCAGCGAAGTGGGCAAGCGGTTAAACGTACGAAGGTAGTTGGAAAACCGATTGTCTTAGACTCTCCCTGAATAGAGAAAAAAATCTCATATATTTTGAGTTTTTTTTCGGGCTCAGAGAGAGGTGTTTGTAGTTTGCTGTTGATAGCGCTAGGGGTTTGCAATTTTCTGTAGACGGCGTTCAGCTAAGCGGCCAACTGTGGAGTCGGGATAGTCGGTTGTTATTTGCGTAAGCAATCCTTTAGCCTCGCTCAGTTTTCCTTGCTGCTGATAGATATAGGCAATTTTTAGCAGCCCTTCAGAGTATTTGTTACTGGCGGCGTAATTGTTGATCAGCTTTTGATATTCACCCAATGCCAAATCATATTCGCCAATAACGTACAGTGTACTCGCCAGCCAATATTGAGCGTTATCAGCCAAGTCATCGGTAGGGTAGCTTTGAACGAATGAGCGAAACCCAACCATCGCTTTTTCATAACGCTTATCTTTGAGTAGGCTCAGAGCGTTTTGGTAGGTTTCTTTAACCAGTGCTGGATCAGCGCTGATGGTTGCTTCTACAGATTCAGTCCCTGGCTGTTCATCGCTGGCTGTTGGTTGCGCCGAGCTGTCGCTGAAAAGAGTCGTTGAGGATTCTTTTAAGCTGGCGTCGGGCAAAGTCACCGAGGGTGTGACTTGTTGGTTTGTTTCTAGTAGACGAATGCGTCGATCTAGGTCGAGATAGAGGTCACGTTGTCTGCCCTTAAGTGCTTGGGTAGCGTGGCTTGTCTCTTCACTGGCACCACGAAGTTGTTGCAGTTCGTGCTGAAGTGCGCTGATTTGTGATTGCAAAGCAAATAACTGGCTATTGCTTGCCCTTGCTGTTTCTGTGGTGGCAGATGTTGTTGCTTCATCTTGAGAAAAAGCACTGCCGGAAACAAGCGAAAGGGCCAGCACGATGGCTGACCCCAATCCATTTCTTAGTATTTGCATAGTAACTTAACGTTGGTATTTGATCTCAACACGACGATTAAGCGCCCATGCTTCATCGTTGTGGCCAATGGCAACTGGTTGCTCTTCACCGTAGCTAACGACTTCTAGTTGGCTGCTCTGTGCGCCGCCTAGTGATAGTAGTTGTTGAGCTGCATTACCGCGTCGCTCACCAAGGGCTAAGTTGTATTCACGAGTGCCTCGCTCATCACAGTGCCCTTCAAGGACAACGGAAACACTAGGGTTAGCGGCTATGTATGCAGCGTGTGCTTCCAAAATGGCACGATATTCATCGGTGACTGAGTATTGGTCGAAGCCAAAGTAGATAACGCGCTTGGATAGAAGGTTGTTGGGGTCATCCAGTGGGTTTATCTCGGTAACTTTTGGTGCTTGTGCGGCAGGTGGTGTGTAAGCAGGTGTAGGGGAATTTACTGAACTGCTACCGCTTTGTGAGCCACCTTTGGTGGAGCTACAGGCTGCTAAAGTGATGGCGACGCCACATACAGCAAGCCATTTGATGATTGGATTCATGAAGTACTCTCCTGAGTTTATTTGTATAAAAGTTTTAGGTGTAATTTGGGGGCTAAAATTAAGGTGACCAGGCCGGTTCTCGAACATCACCATTTTGCAATCCAAGCTTTTGGCGGACTTTGCCATCAACGGATACCGTTGAAAGTACAGCACTATAACTCAATTCTGTCGAATAGATGATCATAGCACTATTGGGGGAGAAGCTTGGTGATTCGTCCAGTTGGCCCTCGGTCAAAACGGTGGTTTGTAGCGTTGCCAATTCCATCACGGCTACCTGAAATACATTTCGGTTACCCGTTATATAGGTTAGGTAACGACCATCCGGCGAAAAACTTGCCCTAGCATTATATTTTCCTTCAAAGGTAATACGCTCTGCTGGTCGGCTACCGTCTGTTGGTAGTTTATACAGCTGTGGGCGCCCACCGCGGTCGGAAGTATATACGATTTGACTACCGTCTGGGGACCAGCTTGGCTCTGTGTCGATGGCGTAGTGTCGGGTTAGTTTTTTCAGTCGACGAGTGGGTAAATCCATAATGTAAATATCAGGATTACCGCCTTTCGATAGGGTGAGGGCTAATTTAGTTCCATCAGGAGACCAAGAAGGAGCACCATTAATTCCTTTGGCGGCAGAAACTCGTTCTTTCTCCCCGGTAACGAGGTTGTGAATGTAGATGTGCGGTCGATTCTGCTCAAAAGACACGTAAGCAATCTGATTGCCGTCCGGTGACCAGGCGGGAGAAAGAATGGGACGGGGGCTTGTAAATATTGGTTTGGGCCCGTGGCCATCGATATCGGCAACTTCCAGTACGAACTGCTTTTTGCCGAGCGTAACGGAGTTGGAGGTGATGTAGGCGATGCGTGTATTGAATACGCCTTTTTGGCCGATTAACTTTTCATAGATTTGATCACTGACCTCGTGCGCCCCGGTGCGGAACTTAGCCAATGTGGTTTCAACGGTAGTGGTGGAAATAAGGGGCTTGCCCAAAAATACGTCAATGAGCTCAAAGGTAATGATCACGCGCTCATCATCCGTTACTTGATACTGGCCAATGGCAATATTCTCCATGCCAAGGATTCGCCAAGACTCTAGCTTGACTTGTGCGCTGCGAAAGGGGGTCTGCGGCATGTCTATGGCGGCAAGTGGTTTGAATAGGCCGCTTCTTGCGAGGTCGGCGGCAACAATTTCACTGACGTTGGGCAAGTTGTATTTGTTGGGTGATTGGCCTATTTGGAAGGGAACGATGGCGATAGGTATCGCCATTTCGATTCCTTCAGTGATCTCGATGGTGAGCGGTTTGGCCTGAAGATTTAGTGAGATAAAAAAAAGTGCTAAAAAAACAAATCTATTCACTGATGTCCCTGATTTAAACATTAAAAATCTCTCGGAGAGAAAAGAAACTCGATAATTCGGAAGCGAGCAAAGTGACGAGGGTTGGTCGGAAATGGCAGGGGTGAAGACTTTTGCACGGCTCTTTCAACGCTCTGGTCAAACGCAGGATCACCACTGCTCTCAACAATTGCAACGGATATGACATCGCCACCGGGAATCAGTTCGACTCGAAC
>JQIA01000531.1_pt1 | contig 19499 bp, 17 predicted proteins | sample 811431 | NCBI WGS metagenome assembly JQIA01 (sample SAMN02998118, study PRJNA258478) | marine sediment metagenome | biome: marine; feature: seafloor; material: sediment; isolation source: oil-polluted sediment collected from 3 locations (0.5 km, 0.7 km and 0.9 km)... | place: USA: Gulf of Mexico ...
GATCTTGTCCATCTTTATTTCAGCCTTGTCAGCAGCCTTTTCAATCTTTTCAAACGTCTTATCTGCTGATGCAGCTTCTCTGCGTATCTGACTATGTATTACGTCTCTATTAAGTTTACATGTCTCAACGCTAATAAGATTCAAAGTTGCATCCTTTTGAAAAAGGACTGATTTAGCTAAGTGAACAGCATCCTCTAAATTTTTAATTTTATTCCGTAAAGTAACAACTACAGTTACTATAGACACTATATAAGTAACGACAAAAACAACAAGGTAAATTATGTCTTTTGCGCCAAAAGCGAATTTCATTAGTACTCCTCAGTATTAAGCTAGCGGTCCAATTGCGCTCCAAGATACCGTCGTATCTGCTGGTACAGCTCCAGTGGCTTCAGTTATCGTAATGTTCGTTGCATCTGCTACTGCATACAGTTGAGAAGTACTCAAGGTACTCCCAGTAACTTGAATCTTTGTTGGAGCCCCTCCTGCGAAATTATGGGCTACTACTACATTAGTAGTTCCGTTTGGTATCGTCGCCTCATCGAAGTTCTCTCCTTCCCAGACACCTGCGTTATTGACCCAAGCACGTCCTGTCATAGCTCCTGGGAACGGGTGGTTGTAATTTGGAACGTACATACCTCTAAACGGATTTGGGACATTAGCTAGATTCACGTTCCCGTAGTTAAAATTGACAACAATTCTGCTTGCTCCGACGTCTTTGTTTATAGGAAGCGCATACAAGAATTCAATTAAGTCAAAATACAGATCATCCCCATCAGCACTTATTTCAATAGGCTCTGAAACAGTGTCTGTAGGAGTAGCAAGATCCGTCACATAAAAGCTGCAGTTTACAGCGTTTGTAACGAGAATATTTTGTGCAAATATATTATCCATTGAATTGATGTTGAATCTTTTAGAAGTGACTTTATTTGCTCCTGTACCAATCTCCAATCCTGGCCCTGCCAATACACCTTCACATTCAATATCTATTGCAGTATTATTCCCCCCTGTTTCCGTCCAAACGACTCCATTTGCGCTACTCCCTTCTACTCGTACGCTTCCAGTCATGTCACCTGATGTCACCTCTAACGGGTTCCCAGATTTACAACCTCTTATTGTGAAATTTTCAGCAGCGACATTTCCTCCATCAACTAAGATGCCTCCTATAGAAGACTCAGACATACCAGACAACACAATTGACCCAGAGGTAAAACGCGCGACAGCTCCTGCGCTAGCACAGTCACATTGCAACTCCAAGTTAGTTATTCCATTCCCTGCAAGAGCTTCAAAACCTACGTCTGTACATAGTTTAGCAAAATGTCGAATACTGACCTCATGCGGTGATCCTGTGTCTCCTCCTGTTTGGCCCCCAATAGCACAACCATCTGTATAAGCATCCATGTTAAAGCTTTCTGAGTCGTTGTATACTCTATACCCGATATCTGAGTCACGTATCTTTGCCTTAACGGACAGCATTCTTGACCAACAGCCATCTATCAGCAAGCTTATAACTGATGTAGTATTGTTTTCAAAGTTCCCATCTAAATGAAATTCATAATTCCCCTTTGATACCGTATTCATTTCTACAAGCACTGGCAAGTCGGCATCTTCATTCTGCTTTATAATACCTGGACCCTTGAAATCTATATTTTCTGTTATGGATATCTTCTCATCTGTAAAGTAAACGCCACCTGTTAAAAAAACTATAAAGTATACGTCACTTCCAGTGCCTTGTTCTTCAGCTAAGAGAATAGCCTTATTTATTGCAGGGCCTGAATTAAAGCCAGAGTCATCTAATTCATCATCCCCTGCAGCTGCTCCCCACCACTCTGGATAAACTTCTCTAGCTCTTGGAAAACCGCCAACAGTGACATCATCATCGAATATCTGGTGAAGACCAGCAGTAAGACCACAGTTCAGAGTTAAAGTAAACGCTCCACTTATAACTGAGCCATTCAGCCATTCAAGAGTTATGTTTACAGGAACAGTCAGATTTCCAAAAAGCTCTGATTCACAGTTGATCACTAAATGCTTTTTAACTGAGCCAATAGAGGTTACAGCGTTTTCCAAGCTGCCGCCGTAGTCTAATAAGGTAGGAAAGTCTTTTCCCCATGAATCAGGACTAGTGATCGGAGTATTCCCAAGATTGTCGTTGGCTTTGGATACGTAAGTCCTGCCAAAAGTGTCTATGCACTGATCGTATTTCTGATACGTTTTAAACTCATTATAAAAGAGGTTAAACTCGATATGCTCCCAATTCGCAGGACTAGCGGTTGGATCATTGCCCTGATTGCTATTTACCAAAGATCGATACATCTTAAGGTCATCACCAATCACTATGTCAGGAACATTATATACTGTCACGGCATCCCAGTCGGCAAACAAGTTCTTAACGACAGTTTCAGAAACAGGGTCAAACTGGTCTATCTGTTGGTCATTACCGTCATACAGAGTTACTCTATAGGTTCCTGTACCAAAGACATTCGGAACACGTCCTTCAGAATCAAGCAGCACAGGGTTTTCATTTGGAATCTCTTCGTTAACGTCCGCAAAGGTGTCCTTATCTGTAGCATTGGTTCCTGATACAGTGAACTTTAACTTGCCTTCAATTAACGGAGCACCTTCGCCATCAAAGTATTGTGTAAAGGCTGCTATTACTCTTGGCATTATTCGCCTCCAATTTTTGATTTGATCTTTGCTTGCTTCTTAAGATTTTTATCTACAGTCTCGAACATCCTCTCGACTCTTTTGTTTGGATCTTTCAAAGCTTTTCTGACTGCTGATACGCTTTTCATGAAAGCACCGCCAGCAATGACTGAAGGGTTGGCAGCGACTAAGCCGCTTACAATCTGGTGTCCCGCTATGACGTCAGTGAAGTCAGGAAGGATCGCGCCTTTAACCTTGTTCCTGTCTGCGTTTGCAGCTTTAGAGACACTGTCTTCCATGGCTTTTATGTTGCTGTATTCCTTCTTAAGCGCCGTGTACTCTTTTCCTGTGCTCTTCTCGATGATGGCCGCTAGTTCTGCCCTCATGTTGTTAACTATAAGAGAGTCAACTAGCGACTTGCCGTAGTTAGCAGGAGAAGGATCTTTGTAGAACGCATCAAGAGACTTGTTCAACAACTGAATATTACGTTGTGCGCTGGAAGCAGAAAACTCTTCAGCAGCGTAAGCAGCGAGCTTCTTCTCAGCGTACTTTATGGTTGTCGGAGAATTCACCCTTACAGCCTGACTTGATTCTGCGTCGTTAAGGAAATTTCGCAACTCTTGAGTAACTTTTTCGCCTTTGACTTTAAACGGAGTTTTTGTACCTATTCCGGTCGCTTTTCCGCTTGAGTCAAACAGCACCTTTTCTCCGGGGAGCAGAGGGTATTTTACAGGCCTGACTTGCGTGAAAGACTCTGTGTCTTTTGTAAGTTTGTCGTACTTCTTGAAAACCTTGTCCAAAGTCTGACTGATAGCGCTTTGGAACTCCCCTAATGACTTTGGGAGTCTCTTCTGCGCGACACCGCTCTCGTCTAAGAAGGATAACTCTTTATTCTTAGTTATGCTCTCAACTGCTCCAAGCGCCTGGTTGTCGTACTTAGCAGTCGCACTCGCAGTCTTCTTAGCTGCGCTCGGAGGATTGACAGCTTTGTTGATCGAGTCCACTACCGTCTTCTTTGTTTCTCTGGCTATCTTAGCTAGCTCAGTGGAAGGCTTCTTTGGTCTTGTAAGCCTGGCTCCGATCGCTAATGGGGCAGCCTCTATGCCTGAAGCAACGGTGGCAGCTACATTGGGAAACCCTAATTCTTCTATAGGGTCTGCAACAGTAGAGGCTGCTTTCTGGAGGAGTGTTAGTGGTTTTGTCGCTGTCGCTAAAAGATCTTTGCCGCCTTCTGTTCTTGGCTGAAATGTCAGAGCTTCTTGTACTGCTCCTTGTGCTCCAGCAGCTTTGCTTATGTCTCCGCCGATTACAGCTAAGGCTCCTAATCCAGTAAGCCCTGCGATGGGTGTGGCCGCAGCTCCTGTAGCTAAGCTAGCAGCAGTTTCAACTGCAGGGATGATCTGCCCGATGTTTCTAGAGGTCTCAGGTCCAAGCAGTCCAGCGAGCACCGGATTCACCTTTCCTAAGCTACGAGCTACCTTTCTTCCTATGCTGTCTCCAATACCAGGCCCAGAAGGTTGTAGTGCAGGTTGTTCAAGCGCAGGAAGTGTTCCTGGAATCTCAGGAGTCGGCAACACTTCAGGAATTCTCTCAGGCTGTTGTACGTCTGGAGGCTTCTGGATAGTCGGTTCTTGTACTTCGGCAAAAGCTGCAGGAAGATCTCCGTAAGCATCCGGATACTTCTTAGCCAGCATACCAGCAAGTTCCGTATCTCCTATATCATCATACCCTGGGTACTTAGCTCTGAAATTTGTGAGTGCGTTAGCCATAATTTACCTTATTCCTAAAGGATCGTTGTCCTGTACGCCTGCGTCAGCTGCTGGCTTGTTGCTTTTCCTGTTCTTAAACGCTATTGTGTTCTTTTCGTAAGGCTCATCTTTCAATGCCTGCAACCTTTTGTCCACTACAAACTCAAACTGGTCAATGGCGATCTGTATCTGTTTTGGACTGTTTGAAGTCTTAAGGTTATTTACTGCTCTCACGTACTTAGTATCCGACAGAACCCCAGAACCTAAAAGGATTCTTTCAGTCTCTGCGATGACGTCGTCTCTTAAGTTGTTAAAAGCGACTACGTCTGCGTCACCTGTTTGCTCTTTGAACCAGTTGGTTACGGCGTTGAACATTTTAATTTTTGTGTTCTTGAGGGATTCGCCTTTTGCCCTTAATTCATCGTACAGAGGCTGTACACCGCCTATCAGTGCTCTCGACAGTAAGTTACCTTGCGCTTGTTTATACTTGGCGTTTGCGGAGGCTTCAACAAAATTAAAGTTGGGATCTAGCTTACGAACCCCTGCCTCTACGATAGCTTGTAGTCCTCCACGCTTCGATAGTCTATCAGGATCTTTTGCGCCAGATAAGACAGCCTGTATGTTTTCGTTTACAACTTCCTCGCTGAAAGTCTGTTTGCCGTCAGTCAGATTTTTGATATACTTGTCATAGCCCTCTATGTAAGGACTATCTTCTGGCAACGCGTTACGCTCATCTATTGCTCTTTTAAGTTTCGATTTTGGGGTCCTGTCTTTCCCCAACTCCTGCTCTCTCAGATCGGCTCTTTTCTGTTCAAGGTCAAGTCCTCTTTGCTTTAAAGCATTCTCAATGTCGATCTGTTCTTGCGTCTTTCCTGCTCGAGCAGGTTTTGGTAGATACCCTGCCTGTTGAAAATAGCTGATAGCCGCGTTAAACTTCTGCTCCTTTTCAGGCCCATCTGGCATCTGTAGTAAACCTTGCACAGATTCTTGAGTAGGAACATCGTCTCCAGACCTTCTCAATACGTCACTTAAGATAGCGTTCCTGTTGTCTCCAGGACCAGCAGAGAAAGCAGCCAGAATGCCTTTGGCAGTCTCAGAACGCTTAGATTGAACTTCTGCGTCCGTATTTGCCCTCTTTGCCCCGATGAGCTGCTCTTTCAAGAGATTAGTCTTCTGGGCTGCTTGCCGCCCTGCTATAAAGTCAGCGGGCAGATTAGCTACCTTTGGATTCGCAATTTGTTGTAGTATGTTGCTTACGCCGTCTGCCATTTGTCTCTCCTAAGATAATATTGTAGGCCCGTAAATACCTGAGCCTTCTGAACCATAAGCATTGTAAGGACTGAACGTGTTTGAGGTGTTCGTACTGTACGGATTATACGCTGGATCAGCAGGTTGCCTGTTTCCGAGATAATACCCAGCTCCTTGCGCTACACTCTGTAAACCTGTAGAAGCCGCATTGGATATTCCGAGTATTCCCGCAGCCTCAGAAGCTCCAAGACTCTGCGCTAAATTGGCTTGCTGCGTACCCTGCCCTACTGCGATGTTTGCTAGCGTAGTTCCCTGCCCAGTGCTTAATCCTGACAACCCTTGTCCTTGTCTTTCGTAAACATTGGCGAGGTTAATCCTGTCTTGCTGAGACAAGTTTGCGATATTTGTGCTCGCGTTAAAGCCTGTTCCAGCAAGAGATCCGAGGTTGCTGAATCGCTGTTGTTGTTCTCTGCCAAACTGATCTCTTTGCTGGCCCGCTATTCCTACGGCTTGCTCCTGCAAAGCAGTTAGTACGTTTCCGCCGCCAAGCCCACCAGTTGCTGCGGAACTTCGGAGAAGAGCTTGTTCTTGTCGTTCTCGGTAAAACTTCTGCGCAGCAGACTCTTCAAAGTCCGCAAAGGGGTCTGCCTGAGCCAAAGTAGCCTGTTGCTGTAAGGCGTTAAGTCCTACATCTGCGTACGGTTGTAATCCTTGAGCCCCCACGTTAGGAGCTTCCAATATTCCAATACTTCTGTTTATGCCTGCTTGAAAGTCGCCACGAGCTGTGTCGTACAGACTTGTGACGTCGCCACGAGCTTCTGCTGCCGCCGCCGCAGATATAGCAGCAGCGTCTCTTGTAGCGTCTGCCTGCTTATCAGCAGCCAGGTAGGAGCCTATGCCGCCAATTGCTGCTCCGCCAACTCCGCCTACTACTATTGCTGTTGCTATTCCACTCATTTACTTACCTCTCTAAGTTTATGGCTTGTCGGTAGTCTATTGTTATCTCTTCGCCAGCAAAACCGCCTTTGTTTCCTGCAATATCTCTCAACGCCACAAAGTCTACCCCATTTACGCTGTTCACTGGAGCAGAGTTAGGCGTTTTTGAGTGGTTTGTATACCGCCCAGCAGGAGTTCTTTTGTTGTCAATTCTTCCGTGAGCTACTAAGTCTCCTTCAGCAATGTTCGCTACTGCAAACAGCCCTTTTCCTTCTATCGGCGAATCAAACACCGCTACAGATAAAGGCCCTTCTGGGAACGGGATCATATCCTCAGTTCTCTCGCTCTCGCTTCTCACAGCGTAAGGGTCGAGACTATATTCCTCAATCAAAGCTTCGAAATCTTCTTTATCTTCAGTTGCGTCAACGACTGGTTGAGCATCTGCCCAGTTCTCGCTCTTGTCCAAGTAAGTCTCTTCAAGAGTCGCTACGTCAGTTTCGTCTGTTACGTATACGTTTAGCCATACCATATCTTCCAGTATGTGACCGACCTTTCTTCCTGGATCACTCACGAATATCATAGGCGCTGTAAGGATAGACGAATAACCGTCTTTGTCGATGAAGTTGACTTTTCCTTTAAGCATTATGTTTAGATGCTTAGTCTTTTGATAGTGACCTATAGAGAAGACTCCAGCTGCAATATGAACTTCCCTCATGTACATTCCAGGATAGAAATGGTGGTGCACAGGACAGTCAGCTTGTTCTTGCTCAAGCATTCTCTTTTCAATTGCAGGTATGTTGCTCGCTATTGCGAGGCCAATTTCTGGCGGTATGATTAAACTATTGTCCATCCCTTTTTCCTATCCCCTGCTATATCTGTTTTCTGTTTAATGTACAATATTGAGCCTGTAGCAGCGTCCTCGTCCATATACTGCTGAGTAAGTCCTCCTTCTATCAATCCTTCAGGAGAACCTGATCCGTATAGCGTAGACTGCTTAAACACCTGCAAAACAAAAGCTGCGAAGGCCTGAGTTACTGTACCCTCTTCGTCTACTATAGGCACACCTGGGTCTACTGGATTCATTATTCATACTCCAATTTAATGAAAGCGGATTTAACCGGCTCAGACATTCTGAATAGAAAGACGACAAGTCTCGGGTAACTTCCGTTCTTGTACCATACTGTACGTCTGCCGTACTCGCCTTTCTTGCCCATCTTGCGAGTTCGTTCGTTACTGAAAGTCTTTCCGTTACGTGAAGCCGCCATAGACATGACGGGGTCAGGCACGTCTACATTTCCTGATCCCGACTCAGTCGTCATTTCAAGCATTTTTGGCACGACCTCATCGCCTTGATCTGTGAAAGGTTGAGTAGTAAACAAGCGTACTATGTTGTTGTCGTATTCTTTCACGAAGTTCAAAGACAACTGCCCGACACGCCCGTCTTGTGTGTCACCTGCCAATATCATACCGTAAGCACTCACAATAGAACTGACCCGCCAAGGAGACTCTACATCATCAATAGTCGAGTTTCTCTCGTGCCATCTTTCAGTTATTACATCAAAGCAAAGCGTTGTATCAGGTAAAGTAAAAGTTACAAAATACGCTCCGCCATCTGAATACGCTGTAGCGTATATGTTTGCGATTTGATCTTCTGTGTACGTGGCCAGCAATTGCTCTATGGCTTCTGTAGACTTCTTTCTAAAACTGTTGTTGATAAACTGCCATATAGCAGGTGACTCATCTTCCCCCGCGCCTACCATAAAGAAAGAAGAGTTGGACTTAACTAAGGAGAAAGGCGCTTTGCAACCTTTATCCTTTATAACGTTATTACGTACAAAAGGCGTTCTACCGATTGACGGCAAGTTCTGAAACCCCTCAGTCGTCTTTGATCCCGTAATATAGACCTGATTGTTCAAAACAATTGGCGCTACGATTATATCAGGATCGGACTCAGCTGTTGCAAAGTCCAAAGCGTCGTATGATAACCCGTCATTTAATGCTGAGATTATGAACTTCTTTGAATCTGTGGTCACTAAAAAGTACCCGTCAACGTAAACGACTATTTGAGGATTGCCGTTAGCTAAAAAGTCGGGGTCAGTTATCACCTCAAATGGCGTTCCAGCATTCTCATTGTAGATGTAACCCGCGCCGCCAGGAACTAGCACCATTAATTGAGCGCCGTTATCGGCCATAGATACTCTGCCTGACCCTTCTACAAACCCAAGATTCACTAAGGAGTAAATAGTGACGTTGACTCCACCTTGTCGCTCTACTGTCCTATCTAAGCGATATAGGTTAGTCCCGTTAACAAAATACGGGACACCGTTCTTTTCGTGAGATCCACGATTTGCATCTAGAACGACACCGCTACTGGCCAACTGAGAAAGGCCTGGCGTAAATAGTAATTGCTCGTCAGAAAGCGCTGGCTTAGTTGGAATACTTGGATAGCAGTTGCTGCACCTTTGATGTGATATAGGCAATACAGCGCTCACATAGAATCCGTTTGTTATTGGAAGTCTGGCTGCCATTAGTTTATCCTGTCCACTGCGTCAGTCACTAAAACGTTTGTGGTGTTTGTATCGTTAGAGACGAATAACTCTATATACTCGTCTGTCGACAAGGTAAGTTCCCATATTATGGATGTGTTCTTTGGGCTTCCAGAACTGATGATGTTTCCTTGTGTCGCTCGTGGAACCGCCAATCCGTTCTTGTATAAGTGGTACTCAATTGCTATGTTTGTACCTGAGACTGGAGCCCCCGTAATCGTGGCACTTACTGGCAACACGATGTCTTTTGGTCCTTTGTAGGTCAGTCTTCCTGCCGCTGAAGCTTCGAACTTATTCTCGAGTTCTACCGCCCAGGTTCCGGCGATCAATACTGGAGTCGTTGCGACTGCGATAACGGTCTCAGTCGTATTGCTGTTGAGCGAAACCATACCATTTTCTCGAGTATCAGGAATAGATGAATTGAGCAGGAACTGCCATAGATTGTCGTTTGGCGTTATTCCTGATAAGGATGCACCATCACCAGCACCCCTGACATTGAACACTACGCCAAGGCCGCCTTCTATAATGTTGCCAGAGTCTGGTAAGCCCGCCAATACTGTAGTTCCTGCTGCCGCTGTAGCAAAAGAGGTTGCTATAGAGACAGCAAGCGTGGTCGAAGTTCCTAAGTCTATTAGCGTACCACCATTTATGTTTGCTGTGCTTGTAGCCATATTCAAAACTGTATTAAAGCCAGTCAGCAGCATGCCGTTTGTTTTTATGTCGTCAAAGGACACTTTCTCAAAGTTTATAAGGAAGACTCCATTAATGGAGCCTACTGTGTCGCATTCGCTAACGGTACAGTCGATGAATTGCACAAGGCTTTCATTTGCCGAGCAACTAACGTCCATCAGCTGCCCTGCGGCACACTCTAATTTTATATCTTCAACTCTGAAAGACACATTGTTGGATGTAAGCATTGTACCTATGCCCGTGTAACTAAGTAGGATAAGATTATCATCAACAGCGGAGATCAAACTGTTTGCTCCCATAACAAGCCGATTTATCCCTAACGCAACATCATCTACAAAATGGTAGTTTGTGTCGTCTATTAACGTGATCACATTTGATACCGGCGTAGGAAGGTCCGAAAGTTCGTCAACTATGATCGTCTTTGTTGAAGTCGGAGTAGCGGACATAGCAATCTGTATACTCCCATTCTGTATCGCAATTGATATGCCATTACCTGCTACAAGTGTTCTTACTGTAGGTGATGCCGCTGTTATATCTTTCAGTATCTGAGAACCGACGCTGTCTTGACGAAAGTTGTGGTCAAGTAATGCGCCCCCTAACGGGGATATAGATGCTTTAACGCCTGAGCCGTCTTCAAGGTTTCTTATCTGATTTACTGTACCTACTGCGTTAAGTATGGGGGTCTGCGCAGGATCTCCTTTCTGAATCAGTGATCCTGTCGTACCAAAGGCAGCAATCATGTCTGCTACCGGAATTTTATAATTTGTGTTGTTATACACGAAGTCGAATGTCGCTCCTGCGGATATAACATCTTGCAAAGTGAACTGGCTCTTTTTTATACCGTTATGAGACATCAGTGTTGTCCTCCAAGATTATAGAGCCATTGTTTTCTGATAAGATTGTATCTTCGATTGCACCTGGATAAAAAGTCTCATTCCAGTCTCCTGGGGACGAATTTCCTGATCCCCTTGGCAGATCTGCAGGAAATTCCGTTCTTCCAACAGAGATACCTATCTGATACATCACTTTTATTCCCTGTCGCGCGTTTGCTATTATCGTGCTTGGCGGATCAGGCGTCCTGTACTTTGGCCAAAGTCTAAATCCCAGGATCGAAACAAGGGCATCCATAGCCCCTTCAGGAATGGTTACTGGGTCGCTTATATTGACCAATTTGGTAAAGCCCAGGTTCACGTCGTAAATAGCGAGAGACGCCATAATTCTATTAATAGCTTTTATAGCGGTACGTTCGTCCGAGGCTTCCAACGTATCCCCATCCATGCGGACTGAGATATCGTCAAAAGTGTCTATTAGAATGTCTCGCGCAGTCTCTACTGTTATTGACATGACCTGGGCTCCTTACTACTTTTTAGGCTTGGCAACGGGTTTCTTTTCGTCGTCATCTTCACTTGGCTGTTTCCAGCCGAGATCAACAGCAGCCTTAATGGTTGCTTCCTCTGTGTTGGTTGTCACCTTAAGTCCGCAAGGCTTAACCCATTCGATTGTCTTTGGCATGATGTTCTCCTGTTAAATGGTTGCAAGGCTTGATCTAAGCCTTGCAATTTAAGTGTTAAGCGTAACCGTAACCCTGGCCAGCGAAGAATGGATTCAACACTGAGTAAGCGGGACGGAAATCAACCCTTACCTGCTGCTTGTTAACCAAGAAACTGGATCCTTTGGAGACACGGAACTGAAGACCGTCTTTCGTGGTTGCGAAAGTGTCCGTGCTGTGGAGTCGGCTGATTGGGACAGAGCCGATACCAAAAGCATCTTTGTGCCAGAAAAGGTTTGGCTGAATAGTCGCAGATGCAGCTCCAAGAAAGGTAACGACGTCGCCAGAAGCAATCGCTGTATCAGTCGTGTTGTATGCTCCAGCAGTTTCCCAGATGCCAGGACCAGTGACGGTAACATTTCCAGCACCGGAGGTCAAGGTTGCTGCTTCAGTAACTGTAGCAGACCATAGCACCTTAGCTCCAGTGTTGTCAATAACAGGCTTACGAGTTGAAAGATTAAGTCTGTAACGTCCGGCAACTGTAACAGTTGTACCTGCAGGAATAGTAGTAGTTACCCCACCATTCAACGCAGTCACTGCAAGAACCTGCGTCATTGTATCTTTTGCACCTACATAAGTAAGCGTTGGAGCTGCTGTAAGCGTACCGGCTTTATCAGTATCTGCGCCATTGGTGTAGCTGGCGAGAGTAGTTGCTGTCATTACTTTATCGAAACCTGCGTAGCGTTCTACGATGGTTGCCTTCTCATGCGCAGTCTTGACCAAAGCACCTGCGGCACCGCCAGCACCTAACGAGCGCTGATTATCTGCAAGAGTTGTCTGAGTATACGGATTCACTGCATAATACCAAGGTGCATCCATCGGAACGCCGTTAGCCTGCATTACTGCTCCAGCTCTTGAAACGTGCGGCCACAGTGTTGCTGCAGTGCCGACTGTTCCTGAAGTAAGCGCGGTGTTGTGCATCATGAAAGTTGCGAAGTCAAGCTCAAGATCTGTCACGATTCGCTGTGACATTGGAGCAAGCAACTGTTCAAGCTGATCCATCTTAATCGCTTCGTCAGCCTCAGCGTAATCCACAAATACTGTGAAGTAATTCTGGACTGTACCTGTCGCCTTACCTGTAATGATTGAACTCACTGTCTCGCCAGAGACATCGCCAGCCGCAGTTCTTACAGAAACATAGTCTGTAGGGCGTTTAAAGTCCACATTTGCGCCAGAAGCTGGATCAAATTTGCCTTTAAGCAGCTGAGTGTTTACACTCTTGGACAGGACTCTTTTGGAGTTAAATCCTGCTAAGAAAACTCTCGCGATTTTTCTTGTAAAGTTACTGTCAAAATTATTAGCCATTAGTCGGCCTCCTATTCAAATGTACACCCTTCTAAATTAGGATCTTCAGTCTCGATCTTACCCTTGCCTGAAGGAACATAATGAGGGTCAGGTGTATTTGTGGTTTTTGGTTTAAGCTTTTCAGCTTCGGGTGCAACTTTCGTTGCGATATATACGGCAGCGTCAGTTTCAGGCATCTTACTGATCTTCTCAAGCTCTTCTACGTGCTGAGATAGATAAAGAACATTCAGCGGCCCATTTTCAGCAGAAAGAAGATATCGTGCCAGGTCTTTCTTTCCAGCTATAAACTGCCCAACCTTATTCTGGCTATCGACGAGAGTTTCTTTGTCGAGCTTTAATTCGACTGTTCTTTCGTCGAAGGTCTTGAACATAGTATTCGTTAATTCTGCGTCAGCCGCGTGAGCTGCGTTCGCTTTATCCGCCTGAAGCTGTAAAAGACCTGCTTTTGCTGCTGAATCTTTCGCGTGCTTGACAATTAACTCGTCTCTGTCCGCCATTTTTTGCGTAAATTCCGGGTCCATAACGTCAGGAATCGGGGGTACTTCAGGAAGAACCTCTTTGGTTGCGTCAGCCAGCTGTTGTTCGAGTGCTGCTCTGGCTGCGGTTTCCTTTGCGAGGTTCTCTTCAGCGGTCTTTTTCTCAAAGATAACTTTGTTGATCCGCTTCTGTACTGCATCTTCTTTCTTTGCTTCTGCTTCGGTCCCGGTCCCGGATTTGTCGTCGTCAGTTTCAGCAGGTTTTTCGTCCGGCTTGTCGTCATCCCCATATTTCTCGGGGGTGTCGTCCGACTTGTCTTCGTCGGTTCCGGCTGTATCTGCTTCAATGATGATGTCGTCCTGTCCGTCAGGAGTTGGTGCGTTTGGATCTAGTTCGATATTCATGTCGTTCTCCTCATCCCGATATTTATAAGGCTACCGTAACCTTTCCCTGGCAACTGGCCAGTACAGTCTTACGATGTTGCTATTTCATGCAGAAGCTTTTCAGCTTGCTGCTCATAAGCCGCCGTATTAGCTGGCCCAACTATCGAGTCTGCTCCTATGGCTTCTTTTATGATCTTCAGTGTGTCTGCTAACGTCTGTATCTGCTCGTTCTGCGCCTTCATAGTTTCCAATATGATTTTACTGTCGTCCATCTTCTGATCAGACTGAAACTTCTCATAAGCAAGAAGCATCTTATCTTCACGTTCTTCTATCTTGCTCCTGGTGTCTGCCAGCTTAGCGTCTGCCTCTTTCTGGTCAGACTCTGCAGCAGCGATCAATGCCTGGTCTACTGCGCTTGGAGGCTTGTTTGCTTCCTGCTGCTGCTGTAGCGCAATCTGCTGCTTCTCTTCAGCGGTCAGCTCGTTCTCAGGAACTATTCCTGCTTTGATCATCGCTGCTCTCTTCCTAGCAGCCAGTTTGTCCATTCCAGGAACAGGAATATTCGACAGATAAATATCTCCGCCAAGCTCCATGATAGAAGGATCTACTGCAGCTAAGTTGTTCATTGCAGCTACAGTCTCTTCCTGTTGATTATTGAAAGACGGTCCAGCAGAGCACGTAAAGCTGTACACGCCCTTGGATAAGTCGTTTACCTCGATTACTTGGCCCGACTCTTTATCGAATACTCTTTGGTTAATAGTTATCGTCTTACTCGTAAAATCCGGCTCGTCTAACTGTATTTCTCTTTGGGCGTCGTATGTTCGAGGAACAGCGTCTCCACAAACTCTGCATGTGTGCGCAATTGCAATCTCTACCGCAGTAGAGTAACTGACGTTAGTTACGTCTCCTTTTTTCTGTAACGCTTCTAAAGCCGTTCCGCTTTGCAAGCCTAGCGTGTGATCGCCTGATGGGTCGACTCTTCCAGACACAGTCTGCATGTACCTTGCCATGGCCTGACTTGTTTCAGTCAATCCAGGGTTGATCTGTGCTCCTCCTGTCTCGAACGGTATTGGATGATCGTCTATGTGATTATAGAACTGCACTGGATCGTCGTTTGTATTCAAAGTAGACAGTGTTGGTTGGTGTCCTGCTGCCTGCTCTTTCGTCATCCACTTCTTTGCTCTAGGCGCCAACGCACCTTCAGCAACTTTTCGTGACTCTATATAGTTAAGGATTCTCTGAGGGTCCATGTGCTTCTCAACGAGACCCCAGTAAATAAGTTTATCCTCTGATATTTCAAAGTTTCCGTAGACAGGCACTAAAGGAACGTAAGTGAATACGGTCTCCGTACTGTCAGCTAGATAGTCTGATCCGTCCATGATCTGGTGCTGCACTTTGACGGCTTCGGTCTTTCTTGTCTTCTCGACAGTTATGTTCTTCTCTGCAAGCTCATCTTTGATCTTTTTGAATTTTTCGTCGTCTACAAACACTGATCCATCAGTCATGCGAACTAAATCAACTGTCTCGCGTTTCTTCCAGTATCTCTCAGCAACTACGACTGCATCGCTTTTCTTGTAAGAGTAGACGTTGTCAAATACGTCTCTACCAACCGACATTCGACTTCCTTTTGGAAAGTCGCGTTCGTAAGCCTGCATAGACATTGAGGTAAGTTTGAAGCCCCAATCAGCGTCTGAGCCATCTTGCAGTTCTGAGCTTGGGTCAAGCCAAACACGGTCCATGAAGTTACTTATAGGGTAAATGATCAAGTCCTGATCAAACGATAGAGGACTTCTGTAACCCTGCTTAATGCCCCAACCGCCAATTCCAGTAGTAAGCATCTGCTTAGCTGCTGCTCTATATATATACTTAGCTCCGTTTCCAGAGTTGTTCTCGATGTTTCTAAACAGCCCAGCGTAGTGCGCTGCTATCTCTGTCGTAGCCTTTCCGCCAGCTGGCCGTGCCTTTATAGCAAAGTCGAGCAGACTCATTTCACCATGAGCATCATCCACAATTCCGCTTGTGAGGTCAATAGTGTACCTTGGCTTATTAGAGTACATCCTAATAATGTCCGGCTCCCATTGGCCATCCCTCTTGTTGATGAAGTGATCCGCTTCTCTAGCTTTCTCACGTCCGTCGTGATCCGCCTTCTGAGCCTCTTCAAGATCCTTCATAACATTCTGGTATGTTATTTCCCCCATGTATCAAACTCCATGTGTGCTGCTACATTGTCTGGGTCCTCTTCTTCAAACGCCATTACAAGGCTGTCCCATAGGTTTGGACTTTCTATTCTGAATTTAGTCTTCATTTCTTTTTTCGTGTACAGTTGAATGTAACCTCTTCCATTTGACTTCCTGGGAATCCTGCAACACTCAGACCTAAGTAAGTCTATCTCCTCTACGTCTGACGAGATTGAGATCATCTTGTCTGGATCTGTCCATATTCCCTTCTCAACTGCGAGCCAGGTATTGAAAAACCTGTCTCTTATATACCACGCTTTTTGACTGCGCTTATTGTAAAATGTTTCGTGGTTCGTCTTTCTTTTTTCTTTGCTGACGTTGATTCCCTCGTAAGTCGCGTGAGGATTGTCAGGTCCTTTACTTCCCTTATACATGTGAACCGTGATTTTCTTGCCTTTCAACGCTTCACTTACCTGCCTGTTTAAGCTGATCCCCATTCCATCACAGTCCCAGGAGAACAGATCTACTTTGTTTTCAATAGCGTAATTCAGTGCCCAGTCAGTTCCCTCGTTCACGTCTCCAGTCGTCATTCTCTTGACTTCTTTTACGACTGAGCCGTGCCTGTGAGTAAGTCCTTTATCGTCCGGTCCATTGTCAGATGGATCGTAACCTACTGTTTCTACGCCTCTCGCGCCAAAATTCAGTTTCTTGTGCGCATCTACTGCAGCGTCAAACCACTCAGCTTTTATGATCGCATTCTCTACGCCATCGTTGAAATGTCCGAGCCACTTGTGATCATACTCTGCTCTTGGCAGGTGAGCTTCGTCGAAAGCCCTCTCCTGCTCTAATTCAGGAGGAAACCAAGGATTCTCATCGTAATTCGTCCATGTAACATAGTGCAGGTCATCTTCATACACACCAGTCTTCAACAAATCTTTATAGAAGGGCAACAAGAATCTCTTAGCTGTTGCATCCTCTCTTGACTGAGGGTTGAAGATAATCCAAAGTTCTGAGCCTTCCTTACGAAGCGTAGGAGTCAAATCGGACAATATCTCCTTTGTCAGAAAGTCGCCCTCCTCAACAAGAAAGATATCGAAACCGGAAAATGACTTAACCGCCTTGGAATCGCGGCCCAGACCTTTTGACTTGAAGAACCCCCCAGATGTATGGGCAATCTTCTTGGTGTTTATTGTGAACCCAGGAACACCCATTCTGAAAATTTCGTCTGTTATCAGAGTCCAGATACTGTCTTCGATAGAAGACCCAAACTCTCTAAAAGCACATATTCTCTTACCTTGCGTCTGCGCCAGATTTATCAGTATATCTACACAAGTTTGGCTTTTAGTGCCAGCCCTTCCACCAACAGCTACCTTGAATCGCTTGTGCGTCGAATAGAAAGGATAAAGCTTATCTGTGAGCTTCATCTTTATTTTGGGGTTGCTCAAAAATCTGACCTTACAGAACCGACAACATCTTTGGCCCATATGTAAATGTCGATACCTGCAGAACGCTCCCACACAGGAAAAACAATCTCACCGTCACGGAAAATCTCTACAGCTTCTGACAATAGAGTCGGCGCAGCTTCACCTGTGTCCCTGTAAGTATAGAAGTACGGCCCCTTGTACTTTGTCATCTTATACAGCTCACCTTTAGTGACATTTGTTGCAACCTTTGTGAACTTGCCTTCTAAGCAGGGTACTATTACTGGATCAGCCATACTGTCTCCTACGTCTCCGTTAAATAGGGCGTAAACGACCCTAAATTGTTCTCTCCGATCACAGTAAGCAAGACTCGTATCTCGTCTCCTGGCGTCGAAACATCGCCTTGGATCATAGCCACCCCAGAACCAGTTATCCCAGCACTCGCTATCGTATAAAAAGTAGCAGGTTCTGTGAATCCCTGCAACGTGATCGTTCCTGATACTGTGACGTCATACGCACATTTTAGTTCTGCACTTTCAATCGCCACTCTCTCACTAATTATCACTGCGTTAGCTTCTAAAGCATCGACAGTCAAATTGTATGTTCCGTCTGGATCCTCATCACATACCCCTCTTACACAAGAGTCAAATACGTACAAATTAAACCCTAAACTGTCAATCCTCACAGTTCCCTCCACGTCAATAGCCCAAAGGTATATATCAACTCCAGTGCTTCGTTCCCAAAGTTTCTTCGATGCATCGTCAAGAAAAATTGGAACTCCTTCTGCTTTGTCCGTTGGGGCTGATTCTCCGCTCTTCCTATACGTATAGAGAAATGAGCTGTTTGAGGTTTTGTAAATTGTCCCTTTGATTATATTCGTGGCTACTTTTGTGTACCGTCCCAAAAGGCAAGTTACTAGCGTCGGATCACTCATCGATCACCTCAGCTACGTTCTCTTTAGGCTTAAAGTCCACGTGAGTGACTTCTATGTCCCAACCAGCTGCACTCTTGATAGCAGATATTATATCTCCTGCGTTCGCTGCGCTCTCCTGGATAAGGGCGTGTTTGTTTGTTAATGCAGCGTGAGTGTTAGCCAAAGTAGTCAGCGTCTTAGAATCAGGGTTACTCTGCGAAGCTATTTCTTTCGCAGCATTCTTGAGTCCTTTTAACAGACTCTCTTCAGAGTCAGCCAGTGATTCCCAGCTCTTTGCAGTATTTAAGGCAGTTACGCCGATCATTCTAATTTGCAGTGATTTGTACAAGGTGTTTACGTGAGCCTCGAACGCTTCAACATCTTCTTCCGTCTCAAGTTTCTTTCTCTCAATGCTGTTCTCTTTGATGTAGGACTTGAGTTTCTCTTCGTCAAGTTTATAGTCATTTGAGAGTTTTTCAATGGTGTCTTCAAGATACTGGTACCTGTAAGAGAGTTCCTGTCTCAATGCCAGTGACAGCATGGTTGGGCAGCCAACGAACTTAGGCACTGTATTGGTCTTTTCTTTCTCAAGCTCTATGTTTGCCAATGAACTGGCAGCAGCTTGCCATGCAGTGGGGGATTTTCCGTTGGCACTATTGAATAGTATTTCAAGGTTCTTTCCCTGAAACTCAGCATCAGCAAACAACTCAGCACTGGCAAGGGCTACAAAGCGTCCCAAGCTAAGACCCTTGCCAGTTAGGAGAGTACTGAGGAGCATACCACTGTATCCCATCACATTCATTGACTTTTTTGCAGATAGTCCGGTGCTTCTTCTGTAAGCGTAGTTTTCCACAAACATTTCGTTGACGAGTCTGTCGTGCTCTGTGTCGTCTTCATCGTAGTCCGGGAAGAGCTTTCTTACCTCATCTTCAGTGAGGTTGTCTGTCTCATCCAGCAAGACTAATTTATCAAGTGACGATGTGTCCATGTTATTCCTCTATAAAGGTGGCTTTTTACGCTATTATAACTTGGAATTGGGTTAAAGTCAAGGTTTATTTTTTGCTTTGGGGAGAATGGGGGTTGGCTAGGGTCTTGGGAGATTGTTGTTGTGGGAGTGGTGTATGGTTTGTGGTTGGGGTTCGTGTATGGATGTGGAATGGAAATGGAAAGTGGTGAAAAGTGAAAATAATGCTGTCGGATAAGGAAGCTTAATTCGAAGTTTTTGTTTGTTTGGATCGTGTTTTGATTTCGCTCAGAAGACACAAGACTACGCTAACAATGGAAGAGCGCCAGGACAAAGGCAGACGCACCTAACATACGACGAGCCATCGACTATACGCAGACTCACCTAACATGTCAGACGCGTCTAACTCATCGGGACGACGTCCAGGTTGGCGAACGACGTCCCGGTTGGCGAACGACGTCCAGGTTGGCGAACGACGTCCAGGTTGGCGAACGACGTC
>JQIA01000532.1_pt1 | contig 19482 bp, 21 predicted proteins | sample 811431 | NCBI WGS metagenome assembly JQIA01 (sample SAMN02998118, study PRJNA258478) | marine sediment metagenome | biome: marine; feature: seafloor; material: sediment; isolation source: oil-polluted sediment collected from 3 locations (0.5 km, 0.7 km and 0.9 km)... | place: USA: Gulf of Mexico ...
GGAAGAGCCTAAGGAAGAGCCTAAGGAAGAGCCTAAGGAAGAGCCTAAGGAAGAGCCTAAGGAAGAGCCTAAGAAATCTGCTCCAATTAAAAAGAAGACTTCTTCTAAGAAAAAATCTAGTAAAAATAAATAATAGACGAGAATAGATAATGCCGTTAACCGCAACTGAAGTTAGAACTTACATAGAAGACACTCCTGCTGCTAACCTGCTAATGGATAATGTGGAAGAGTTCAGCGATGGACGCATAGACTTGGCTATGGAATTAGCCGTGTCTACTTTTAACGTCATGCCTCCTGCTGAACTTCAACAGGTGGCATCTTTCCCTGTCAAGTCTATATTATTATATGGCACTCTTGCTAAGCTCTTCGAAGGACAAGCAGCGCTATCTGCTAGAAACACTATGAACTATAGTGATGGCGGTATAACATTGCCTATAGAAGAGCGGTACGGTATGTACCTACAGTTGGCAGAGAAGTACAATTCACTGTTTATGATGGAAGCCTCTAGATACAAAGTACAAGTAAACCTAGAGTCTGGTTGGGGAGAAGTAAGCTCTGACTATAACCACAACCCTATATGGTAAGTAGATGCTCTCTTTTGAAATAACAGCCGGCTGGTTTATAACCAGTACTGCAGCTACGTTAGACGACGCTGTAATATCTGATCTCATAGCGGTTAGAGTATATCCGGATTGGTTCAAAGAAGTTACGCTTGAATGGCAGATACCTGTTGAGTGGGGTGCCTACACTGTAGACGTGTACAAGTCTGGATCTTCTACTACAGAATACGTTAAAGTGACTGACGCTCCTTCCCGGGGCAATACATGGGCAGACTGGGATACAACTCAAGACTCTAACCAAAGAGTAGACTATTACATAATAGAAGTTACCCTGGCTACTGGTGAAATATATAGAAGTCATCCTGCGTTCGTTCAAGGTCGTAGGACTAGATGGGCACACATACGAGCTAATGAGATATCTAGGAGAGAATCCTTTATGCTCAGAAAATTTATGGGCGTACCCATAGTTCTTTTAAAAAGAAGAACGTATGGCATGAGATGTCGGGAATGCTGGAGTGATGTACATAAGAAAGTTATGGAAGATAACTGCGCTACGTGTGCGGGTACTAGTTTTGAACAAGGGTATTTTCCCGGAGTAGTTTCCTACTTTCAGTTTGAACCTAACTCTAGAAACCTACAGTATACCTATTTTGGTAAGCTAGAAAGTAACCAAACTAGTTGCTGGACCACCAGTCTACCTCAGCTAGATCCTGATGATATAGTCATACGACTAGATGATCTGAAGGTTTTTAGAATAGATCAAGTACGCCAAACAGAATTGCAGTCAGTTAAGGTGCGCCAGATAGCAGCAGTTAGTGAGCTATCCCATGACGCTCCAGAGTTCATACTTATACAAAGATATGGATTGGCGTCTGACACATATGAAATATCAGGTCTGACCCACGAGGCTGGGGAAGATACTTCAGGAACTATAGTGGTTGGTGGCTTGAGCTCCAACCTTTAAGGGCAGAGCATGACTCACGGAAACAAACATAGTAAAAAGTCATTTCGTTTTCAAAACGTCTATGACTCATCAGTAAACTTCGTAGCTAACAACCCTATACTGTTAGCAGGAGAGCTGGGAGTAGAAGCAGATACCAGTCTTATGAAAGTAGGTGACGGGCTTAACCGTTGGCTAGACCTTTCGTACACTAGGGTAGATGTCCTAAGTACTGGAGATATACCTGAGTCTGGCGATCCTACTTTACTATATTTTACCCAGGATGAAAGAGACAAATTGGCTTTGATAGCGGATGCTGCTACTGCCAACCAAACAGACTCATACCTTACGTCTAGGGTAAACCACACTGGAACCCTAGATGTATCTTTAATAACAGGATTACACTTAGTTGCAACTTCCGGTGACTACGATGATTTATCTAATATACCAGTTCCTTTCGATGGGGATTACTATAGCCTCACTAGCTTACCTACTCTGTCGGCAGTAGCCACTACTGGTAGTTGGTATCACATAGATAACAGGCCTTTCATACCTACAGCCTTAGCGGATCTAATAGAAGACTCTACTCACCATACAGTAACCTCTGTACAGATACAGCAATGGAATGCTTTAGTCGAAGGTATCTCTCCTACAATCCTAGGAGAACTACTAGATGTAGATACTGCAGGAGCTACGGATGCCCAAGCATTGGTATACAACTTATCCCTTAACCAGTGGGAGCCCGGTACGGTAGCAGATACTGCTCCTTCGGACTTAACTGATCTAGCGGATGTAAGTACAGTAGGAGCTACTAACTTACAAGCTCTATCTTACATATTGGCTACAGACTCTTGGGAGCCTAGAACTATAACAGGTTCAGGTGGAACTGCGGTTGTCTGGGAATTCGATAGACAAGATCAAGCAGGGGATTATGTAGGCTATACTAATACAAACGGAGAATGGCGTATAAAAAAATATGTAGGTGTAATGCCTACTGTAGTTAGAACTTACGCTGACCTGACCAATAACGGAACCTATGCAACACTAGACCTTGCATGGGTCGACAGAGCTACGTTGAATTATGCGTAGGAGTAAATAATGGCATTAACATTTTCAACAGGCATGACCAAGCTAGCAGATGCAGAAGCTACAGGAACGGCATGGTTCAAACCTAGGTTTTCAGGATCTGGACAGGATCCAGCAGCGTCACTTGATACTACTATTTTCAAAGAAGGATCTGGATCGATAGGCGGTAAGCTAGCCGGTAATAACTGGAACGCCGCTATTACTTATAAACATACGGTTTCAGTAAACCTGTCTACTGTAGGGAATGAAGTCGTTGGCATATGGGTACTAATGACTACTCCAGGTACTGCTCTACCTATTGCATCTGATGGTGGCTACATATTAATAGCTTCCTCCACTGAAGCGTATAACTCTAACCCAACAGTGTATTCGGAGTGGACAGTTACTGGCTCAGAAGAAGGTACTAACGGTTGGAGACTTTTCTTAGTGGATACCAGGAAGACTCCTACTCAGACAGTAGGTGGGGGAGCTTCTCTATCTGCGGTAACCAAGATAGGTTTCGGTATACGATCAGTGTCTAGTGTAGGAAACGTAAAAGCAGATAACTGTTACGTTGACGCAATATACTACGGTAGACCCGTTTATACGTTGACAGGAGACGGTGCACTTACCGCAACCTGGGATGATTTCCTACAAGACTCTTTAACTAATACTAATGGATTAGTAGAGGAAGTCGGGGGGAGTGTAGTGTTCTCTTCTGGCATAGCATTTGGTACAGATGCTCAAACTAGCACAACAGATTTCGATGACGCTACAGGTACATCAGTAGTGTTTAAAAGACACACCTACGAAAACGGAACCAGCGTAGTAGACGCACTGAACTACGCAGATTACTACTCTGTTGTAGGAGCAGGGGCTGCCAGCTTTGGAACTTCGGTAAAGGTAGGTTCTGTTGTGGGATCAGGAGATAACAGACAGGGTATCCTTGGCGGATCTATTAAGTCAGAAGACTCTGCGAATATGACCTTTAGTATAGATTTCCAAACAGATATATCCCACTTGACTATAGTACAATTCTACGGAACTACTGTAACTGGAGCTAAAGGGGGTTGCTTGTTTGATGGAAAAGCCACTGCAGCAGATTCCAGTGTTATATCCGGAACCTTCGTTAATTGCGGAGAAGTAGATACCGGAGGGGCTAGCAACGGAGTAGAGCTGTTAAGTGCATCTATCATCGACCCTGATGGAGACGTCAACAACTACGGATTGACATTTAGTCAGATTCCTAGCGTAGGAGCAATGACGACTAGAGTCAAGAAGGTCAACCTTATAACATCGGGTACTCCTACTACTCAGTACATGCTCAACTTCCCATACACTGGAGATTACACTGTTACGTTGACGGACGTTCAAACCTTCGGTAGCTATGTAAGTGGAACTATTTGGCATGGTATAAACACCGGTACCAACGCAGATGTTACTATAAGTTCTTCAGGTACCACTAACCTAGACCAGACTGAGTTTTCTAACACAGCTGGTGGAACAGTGTCAGTGGTTGGATCTGTACCTATAACTATTACAGTACAGGATGAGGCACTTGCCGGCGTCGATACCGCCCTAGTTAGAGTTGAAGAAACAAATGGAACTCTTATATCGCAAGGTGCAGTGTCAGCTGGAGTCTATTCCGATTCATTTTCAGGAACTACCCCTGTCAATGTGGTTGTCAAAATTAGAAGTTCTTCAGATGGAGAGACTAGGTATGTACCTATTAGAACAGGTGCTAGCATTGATTCTGGTACCGGATTAGTATCTACATATACTTTGACTGTAAATCCCCTAGTTGGGCTATAATTAAAAGCTAAAATAAAAGAGATTAAAATAATGAATATAGAAATGCAAGTAGGCAGCATAGTTTCTTTCAATAAGAAAGTTGCGATACTTAAAGAAATATTAGATTCTGGACAAACTGCTACTCCTAAAGCTTTAATAATACAGGAAGGGCAGGAGTACAGTGTCAACATAAACGACATAAAACCTTATGAGGAAGTGAAATAATGGCTATTGCTAATGATATTGCAATCGACTACATCAATAAGATAGTATCTTATTCAGGCGGAGACAACGTAGCTGGTAGTGCTACCGGAGCAGATAGCTCCACTGTACTTATAGATTCTGCAGGAGACTTCGGCGTCACTGAAGACATAATAGCAGGAGATATAGTTACTAACACTGCGGATGGCAGTACTTGTATAGTTATATCCGTTGATAGTACAACTCAATTAACTTGTACTGCTCTTAGAAATGGTACAGATAATTTGTTCCAGAGCACTGACGCATTTACTACTCACCGTATATTCTCGGTTAATGAACTGTACTCTTATTTACAAGATACATTCGATGAGCTTGCTCAGATGGATGAAGACGTACCTATGTCTGCACAGACGCCTACATCTTATACGATGATTAACGGATGGTATATCCAGGAGTTACTCACTCAGTATTTGAACGGAGGAGCTATTCAAACTTCTGGGTATTTGAATGAAATACATACACTAACTCTAGATGGAACTTTCACTAACTTCGTAGCAGGTGATATCGGCAAAGCGCTAGAAGATGACGCTGCTGGAGTAGGCAACATATTAGATTATGATAACGTTCTTCAAAAAGTATGGTTTAGACGAGCTTCTGCTACTCTCGTAGCTGATAACTCAGTAATAACGGTTACTGCCGGTACTGGTGCAGGAGATGCGTCTGGTGCTTCAGTTGACGGTGAGCATATATACGCAAACCCTTACACGCTGGGTACTTTAGAATCTGTTAACGGCTCTCCTAACTTATACGTGTACCAAAACAGTGACAAGCTTACTCAATGGTATCCTGCAGGGCACTTTGATTTATTGGTTAAAGTAACTGAATCAGGAGTGGATATAGATGGTAAAAAGATCATCGTGTTCGGTAGAAACTGGTTAGACGCATTCACTCACTTTGAAATTACTCTTACTACTGCTGGACAGAACGCTGTACCTCTAGGTACTGCAAACGACCTTAACGTAACAAACACAGAAGCGTTTGTACAAGGACTTGCCGACACTGCCATTGGTGGAGACTTAGGAACAGGTATCAACTTAGATATTAATCCTGGCTCTTTCTCATATGATATTAACGACGGTAATGGCTTACAGTCGTATGATGTACAAGTAGATTGTAACGGTCAAACATTGGATAAGGTTTATGAAGTTGGACAATGGTGGTCTAGGGAAGGATCTACGAATATACTTAACGCTACGGAAGGTCAGGAATATCGATCTGCTGTACCGGGCTATGCAGAAGTTGTTGTTGCCCCATTTGGCTCTTTCGCCGGTGGTAAGTTCTTCGGAGCTAGAGGCGTATACTTCATTAACTTACACGCAGATGACGCTCAGAATTTCCAGCTAATCGATGCAGCCGGTACTACTAGGAACCCTCCTAACTTTCAGGCGTTTTCAGTATCTGCTTTATCCACTGCTGCTGGTGGAGATGCAGTTGCATTATTCTTGTCTACTGGACCATCTAGTACCACGGTTAATAAAACTCAGTATTCTCTTAACGGAGCTAATGGGTTAAACACTATTACTGTTACAGGATCTATACCTACGGATACCCCGGGTACAGGCACAGTAATCGTCGTAGATGATGACTTGAGCGAAATAGCGTATGCTTATTCTGCTTGGTCTGGTAGTGATTTCACAGTTACCGTGTCTTCTTCCACCTATAGTGGAACTGAGACTGCGTACGTACCTTACATATACAAATTAGCTACTGCTGCTACAGAGTCGGTTACAGATACTATCTATAACTCAGATAGAGAACTTGTACTTAAGGTTCGTAAGAAAGGTATTCAACCATTTACAGTTGCTGGTACTTATAGTTCAACTGGATATTCTCAGGCAGCAATTCGTACCACTGATACTATTGTCACCTAATATCAGGTATGGCATAATATACTAAGATTAAAGGGAGGAGTTTTACTCCTCCTTTTTAGTATTAACCTCTAGAGTATCAGATATGACAGTACGATCAGACTTAGCTATAGATTGGGTTTCCTCTCCGAGGATTATTACTGTTGCATCGCCTTCCGTATTGTTAACCGTTCAAGACTTAGTTGATACTCTAAGGTTTGAAGAAGAGAAATTAGAAAACGCATCGTACCCAGTTATAGTCCAAGCCTCTGGAAAAGAACCATTAGGTGGTGGCGTAAAAGTTGGGGTAACCGTATCTCTCCAGAATGCTCAGGTTGCGTTCGCTACTCGGTTAGGCCCAACTTACATCCAATGCTCCATAACAGGTGGTAACTTAGTTGCGTTCGATACAGATGGGCTTACTGTAATAAGCTCCGTTTTTCCTACAGCCTTTACTCAAGTTCTCCTTACTAGCTCTGCGTCTGCCACGTTACAAGAACAGGATGCCCTGCAGTACTCATCTTACCAAAATGCGGTATGGGTAGACGAGAATGCGCTGGACACTGGTACAGAATTTCCAGTGGGGACTAGAGAGTTTCCTGTAAATAACGCTATGGACGCAGTTCTAATAGCTAACGAAAAAGGATTCGATACATTACAGATAGTAGGGAATTATACGTTTAACAGCGGAGACGACATATCCGGATTCAATATAACAGGCAGAGGCGTCACTAAGTCCACTATAGCCGTAACTTCGGGAGCAATAGCAATAGACTGTTTATATCGTAATTGCTACTTATTCGGAGTGTTAGATGGAGGCTCAGAAGTACATGAGTGCTTAATTATAAACCTGAGCTATGTAGACGGCTACCTATATAAGTGTATCCTAAATGGCGGAGTCATTACTTTAGATGGCAACAATGATGCTTACTTCATAGAATGCGTATCTGGCATAAACGTCCCAACTATAAACTTTGGTGGTTCAGGACAAGGCTTAGCTGTGAGAGGACAAAAGGGTAGACTAGCATTAGAGAATAAGACGGGGACGGATCCTTGTGCTATAGACTTCGAATCTGGAGTCCTTGAAGTGGATAACACGTTGACTGCTGGTATCCTAGAAGTATCAAATGTAGACGCTATAGTAGGCACCACGGGCGGCACAACTATAGTTCAATATGATAACACCCTAACAGATGCTGAACGAGATACACTAAACTCATTACCGACTAGACTTGAAATGACTGATTACATAGAGCAACTATAATATGGCTAAACACTTTTCCCCATTAAATGTAAGTATTGCTCTATTGGAACCTATAGAATATTTCTTTACTCATTACGCTACTCCTGATTTAAAATACAGTAAGAATGATAAGGAGACTAAAATAGAGATTGGAACAGTTAATGATTTCCATAAAATAGTCGTAGAGAGTTTGCCACGCATTCTTGTAGACAGAGGTCCTTACGAGTTAAACAGTAACCACCTCAACGAAAGTCTAGCAGAAAGTGATTCATTTGAAGCTACTCTAGGATTAAAAGAACATGTTAAGCACGTGTTTATAAATGGGCAAGTATCAATAACTATTGAAGCTAGACAAGAAGGTGTATGTGAAAAGATCACAGATATGGTAGCAACTATGTTATCATGGACACAACATGAAATAGCAAGAGATTTCGGTTTCAAGAAGTTTGCAGGAAGAATCAATATAGGTTCTTGCTCTCCGTTTGAAGATGGAGAAACTAGCAGGTCGTTTAGGTGCGTGGTAACATTCCCCTACTCAACTGAAGAGACATGGAATTTAGACGAATTGGGCGTTAAGATTAAGAGCGCTGATTTAAACATAACTAGTACGAATTAAACTCGGTAGATTTGGAGAAATAATAGTGCCATATATAACACCCTCGGTTCTTGTATACCAACAACTGGCTAACTCCGGTGGAGTTGCTAACATAACGCCAGACTTGCAAGGAGTCATAGTAGGCCCTTTGTACAATGTAATAGATTTTGATGTATCTAGTACAATTTCATTGGCTGCTAGCATAGCTGGTTCATTTAATTACTTAGAAGAAGATCCTGCTGCAGGTACTGCTCCTGCTACAGAAGATTTCTCAGTACCTTCAACATATCCAGGCCAAGTTATACAGGCAGGCGATGTTGCAGATATTGAAATCTGGTTCAAGGATGCTTCTATAGAGACTTTCAGTGATGCAGCTGTGACACTAGCTACTGCTGTAGATGCTACTGATGTAATCATAACAGTGGGAACTGATCCAACTGCCCTAGATGCAGGTGGAGTTGCCAAAGTTCAAGTAGGCGATAGAGTTGCCCTTACTCCAGACGCAGGTACATCTTTGATTACTACCGTAGCTGCAGTAACTGCTACTACTATCACAGTAACAGATCTCATAACCCCCGCTTTGGTTGGTATAACAGCTGACTTCTCGGTAGCCGTACATAGAACTTATTCTACTATACAATCTACTGGCGGAACATCGACTACTACTACAGCGGCTGATGGCATAGTTACTTTGACTCATGCATCTTTGACTACCACTCACGGTATCATCGATAAAGCTGAAGTACATATTGCGTACAGAGCACTAAGACTTGACCTAGGTGGTCAGGTACTAGATATTGCTGACATCACTGATGCAGCGGCTCAGCTAGGATCATTTACTAATGACAACCCTCTAGGACTAGGAATACAATTAGCTTTGGCTAACACTATAACTAGCATGAGAGCAATCTCAGTTGATAGCGATGACTTAGCAGGTTATCAAGCAGCTCTAGAAGTTGCAGAAGGAAGTGAGGATGTTTACTCTCTCGTTCCTTTGACCCAAACTGCCAGTATCATTGCTGCATTTAAAACTCACGTAGAACAGATGTCTACTCCTCAGGAAGCTGGATGGAGAATTGCTTTAGTAAACGAAGCTATCCCTGATACTCAGGAAATTGGACCAACCGGTGGGTACGATAATACTACTGGATCTATTATAGATCTAGGTGGTTCGGACTTCGTACTTCAAGACACTACTGGTACTTTTTTGAGCGACGGCTATCGTCCAGGTGATATAGTTACTGTCGTAGACGTAGGTGCTACTGAAAGCGGAGATTATATCATAGACGTTGTTCTTAATAACAACCAAATGAGAATGACTACTGCCTTCTCTGCAGTTGCAGCAACTACAGCATTCACTGTTAACAGAACTTTGACTAAGCAAGATAAAGCGGATCATGTAGAAGGAATATCTACTGCTTTAGGTAGCAACAGAATAGTTCACATACAGCCTGACTCGGTAGGCGTGGATATAAACGGTACTACTACTTACGTGGAAGGTTTCTATCTAGCCGCTGCAGTAGCTGGACTTGTTGCAGGATTTCCAGTTCAACAAGGTCTTACGAATATAAGTGTTGCAGGTATTACTGATATACAAAAGAGTAATTTCTACTTCACCAGAGCCCAGATGGGAACTATGGCAGGAGCAGGTACTATGTTATTTGCACAGCTAGTTCAAGGTGGGACTCCTTACTGTAGACATGAATTGACTACTGATATGAGTACTCTTGCGTACAGAGAACTTATGAAGGTTAAGAACTTAGATTTCTTGTCCTACTACTTCCGTTCATTCCTAACTCCTTTTATAGGAAAGTGGAACATCACAGAAGATACGTTGAACATAATGAGACAGACAATTATAGCAGCATCTGAGCAGATCAAATCTCAGAAACTTCCTAGAATTGGTGCTCCGTTAACTAGTTTCAACTTAGTATCTCTTGAACAAGATGAGAACAATAAGGATAACGTAAACATAACATTAGAAGTTGCTATAGCAGATCCTAATAACTATACAAACCTATACTTAGTAATATAATCGGAGAATTAGAAAATGGTTAAACCAGTAGATACCCTAGGTGTCACAGATGAAACGAAAGAGTTTTCTCCGGGTTGGGATTGGAAAGGAGACTTCGTTTCCCAACTTAAAGAAGATGGCCTTGAGCGATTTTCCCAGTATTCTGCCACACCAGATACAACTGCCATATACGCTGGCCCAGCTAGATTCTCTGGTGTAGCGGGCGGCGGAACAAGTACGCTAAAACCAATTGGATTGGTGGATGGCTTACAGTTCGGCTCTAACGCACAACTTGCTCGTCTATATGAAATCGGTTCCAATAGAGCCTTCTTCACTAGAGGAAAAACTATGCATAACCTGTCTTTCGGAAAGATACTTGCAGATCAGAAGAACATATTGGCTGCTCTCGTAGAGCAGGCTCATACGTTTCATGATGTAAATATCAACGACGAAGGTACAAAGGCCGCTGGTGCAGATGGTCCGGATTCAGATATAATGATGAATTTGGATTCAGAATACCTGAATGTACCTTTTGGTCTGCTGCTGGTGTTTAAAACTAAAGGTAGCCCAACAGGCGGATCTAATACTAGAGGCAAAATATTGTCTGCTACGTACTTAGAATACTGCATGTTTCAAGGATATAACTTTAGTGTCAATGCACAGGCTCCTGTTATAATGGAGAACATTGGACTTGAGTATGACAGACCAGTGCCAGTTGCAATTAAGTAACAAAGAAGTTGACTTTAGTGTACGTACAAGTATACTAGTTAAGTAAGTAGTATTAATGCTTAAAAAGGTTTCCTCCTTGCCTTTTAGGCCCGCACGACTTGGTCGATATTACTTATAGGCATACCTTATGAACCTCTCTCTAAGTAAGGTATGCTACCTCCTGAAGCCCTGGCCAAAAGCTGGGGCTTTTTTGTATCTATCATGTAGGAATAGCTATGTTTAATAACCCTGTAAAACCATCCAAGTACTTAAGCGAAGGCGTAGTCTACGAAATAGACATAAAAAGAAGTACATGTAAGTGTAGATGCTATTCGGGAGAAACCATGACTGGGGTAACTTGGTTGGAATCGTTCGGAGGCTCTAGTAGGCATGGAGTAGCTACTACTCCTAGGGTGAACGACAGAGTCATAATAAGTACTCATTGTGGATACCCTCTAATAATAGGATCTAAGCCTCACGTCTACGCTAACAACGTTGGATACTCTAACAAGATAGTAGAGACCAACGAAAAGATAGAGTCCGTAGATACTGGCAACTACAGTTTCATGGATAGTGGCTTATCCTCTATGAACGAAGCTGCACCAAGAGATAGAGTAGGAGGGGACTACGTAGTATCATCTGAAGGTGGATCCCTCTTAGGCGTCCTCAGAGGAGGCTCAGTGATAATTAAGGCCTCTGCCCTTGCCCAAGTATTCGTATCTAAGATAGATGACCTAGTGAGAGTGGTAGGGAGAAACTTAGAAGTATTCACTGATAATAGAGTAGATGTTTCTAATAACTTCTATAACAGACAGTACAGGTTCATTGGGTATTCCGACACACACAAGAACGTAAGAGAGGATAGATACAAGTATACGGAAATATTTGGAGACACATCTGCAGGAGAATTCCTAAGAGGTAATTATAAGGATGTCATAGAGTCTGAGATACCAGTTGTCTCTACAGTAGTGAAGTTACAATATATATCAGAATTTAATAGCGAAAGTGATAACGGGTACGACGATGGGTATGATGAAGTTTATATGAAGACCTACGATCTTTCCGGAACCACTTACACAATAGTACGAGATGCAGATGGTACCAATGAATCCTATACAGACCATAGCCAGTTACTATTTAAAAACTTTGTACATTCAAGTAACGAGGATTCTGTAATAGAGCAGACCTCTAATTATATACACCGCAGAATAAATGGAGTAGACTCGTATAACGATATTGTACAAGATGCTAACGAAACAGTTCTTGACTGGAATGGTATATCCACTATAACTAAGAATTCGTCTGGAATAGTTATACAATTTAATAATGAGGATACGGTTACTCTTAACGGTTCAAGCATAATATTAAATAGGAGTGACCAGTCAGTTGTTACACTGACGGATTCCTCCATAACCTTATCCAGCAATCAGCATCAGATAGTCGTTAGTTCCACGGGAATTGCAATGAGCTAAAAAAATGGGCATTAAAAAATGCCCTACTAGGTTTTCTCTTTAAAATAAAAAATTAGTAGAGGAGAGGTATAGGAGAAACTAATTTAAAAACTTTAAAGAAATCCGTGGTAGGGCTCAAGGTCACAACACAACAGTAAACTGGTATACTAAAGAAATCTGTAGAAGTATAAGATGAAATCGTAATACTCCTTCTACATAACTTATACCAATTCCGACCTTTGTTATTGATTTATAGTAGCTAAAAAAAGACCCTAGGGTCTTTTCATAACACGTCATAATCTTCTGCTAACTCCTCAGGAATAACACCTGCTACTTCCAGGCTGGAATCAACATAGGACTTCTCCAGAACCATTTGCCATTCACTGGCAGCCTCATGAACAGTCATGCCATACAACAAGTCTATCAAGCTCATGAGCGAGTAAGGGTTAGGGTTTAATTTAAACTCCCGCAATGTTTCGGATGTAACTTTAAAAGCTTTTAATCTAACCTCCGCATCATCAATATCTGGTATGGAATCATTAAGTTCTTCAGCTAAGAAGGCAACTACGTTTGGACGGAAGTTATCCTTTATGGAATAGCCAGGGAATAGCATACTGACTAAGCTATTTATCTTACCCCACGCTATAGCTATGGGAGTTTCCTCTGTAATTAAAGCGTCGTTAGACTCCGCCATTAGAACACCTCCGCACAAGCTAACTTTCTGTTATATATAGATTTCCTAGCGGAGTTAACCTTATGCACGATAAATGCTTTAACACTTATGAGCTCCGCTTTCTTAACTATGTAAGTGTCTACTATAGAGTCTACAGTTGTTTTATATTCAGCCAGATCTGACAGTAGGGTAACTAGACCTTCTGAGTCCCCATTTTCAGATAGTTCATCTGCCTTGCAGGATACGTCTAAGCAATGTATCCTAACTTCCTCCTCCAGTTTCACTAGATTCATGTTGTTCTCCTGATAAATAATCGTTTAATTTAGTTAGTAGCAAATTGCCTTTTTCAAAGTTTAACTGCCTAAACCAGTTAAGTCTACCCTTTACTCTTGATACAAACATCTCCACGCTAACATCGTTCTTAGAAGCCTCTACTTCTATCCCGTTGCGAGTTATATTATGTACTACAGCTCTAAGTCTATTGCGTTCACTCCTGATTAGATTTACCTTATCATTTACAACCGCACCACAAACCCACTGTCTTCTGTTGCGAAACATGACCTTAGTCTTTCTGTGATTAACTTCAAAGTTATAGTTAGCTATTATGGAACGAATCGTTAGTTTTATCTCAGATATTTTCTCATTATCTAAAACTTCATCACTGGATATAGTTATGTCATCTGCGTATATACTCATGACCAAGTTATTATCGGTACAGTACGAGCTTATATCGGGACCGAAAGTATTAGCGGCTATTATGTTACTGATCTTGGGACTAGTTATAGCACCTTGGGGTACGAAGTACTTGTAAGTACATAGCTCCGATACTGTTCTAGCTGCACTGCCAGAAATGTTATAGCCCTCTAGCACTCTACTTATCATCTTCTGAGTTATAGACCCAAAGAAATCTTTTATATCGAAACTTACTACAACCGTTTTGTTTACATGCAAGGCTGCCATCTCCGGTATACTACGCCCTCTTTCGAAAGCCCATAAGTACTCAGGAAGCTCCACTCCAGACAAGACAAGGTTTAGTATCTTATCCTGGTATATCCTCATTCTAGCATCAGGATTGTGGATAGTCCTAAAACTTCCAGGTTTCTTCTTCGGAACTTTGTGAGTTGAGTAGTGCTTCTCTTTGCTCTTCGACATCCAAGTCAAACTCTTCGCATTCCGAAGCTTCATTAGCTGAGCAAGTTCCTGGTTCGTTGACAGAACCTTCGTCTCCGATGACCTCGTCAGATCCAGGTCTAGGGCATTTCGATTCGACATTAATTCTACCTCTTAGTATATCTTGGGGAGTTATCTTATAATAGTTTCTACCAGCCAACGCCAGTATTCCATGTGCTAGTACAGGAGGCGCCTTTACGAGTACTATGAAGTTATCTTGAGTCTCTCTATCTACTCGTACGCCGTAGTATGACCACGTACCCTCTACCTCTACTCCTAAAGTATTAGGTCTGTGTTCAAAAGATGGGGTAGTAGTACCGGCTGATGAAACTTTATTTGGGTTATACATGTTGATCTCCTATATCAAAGCCAGCTTCTTTTGAAGCCTATTCTTACTAAAAAAGGGATTACAGCTTTCATGAAAGTAAAGAAATGAGCTATGGTTAATGATGCTAATTGTTCTATCATGTGATTACCTGTGTTATTATTGTGTAGTAAAAAATATGTTGTGTAAACATAGAGCGTATCAGTTAGTAGTTACTACCACTGTGATAGCCTTGTCTACAATACTTATACCCTAAATACTAAGAATATTTAATATACTACTATTAACTTTCCTACTTATTACTTTACTTATAGTATCGGGTTAAACTATGATTAAGAAATTAATTAGTCTATGAGACCATATATGCCAGCTGATTCAAAGTTATTACTAAGAGCTTTAGATAGAATGAAAGAGAGCGACCCTCATACCTCCATGTTAGAAGTCTTAACTTCTGGCGGGTATGCAGGATTACCTATGTCCTCTAAAATTGATTTGATAAAGGAGTACGCACATTCCGGGAAACAGGATAGTGTTATTACTGACTCTGAGAAATCAAAAATGCAACGTAAGGCAGCCAGAAGCAGTGCATTTGGCATAGGTGGTATAGACACATTAACAAACACCTTATTACCCTTAGCTGTACCCGCTATAATGTTCGCACCTAATAGGAAGCAATTACTTCAGCGTTCGTTAACTGCTGCAGGTATACTAGCGCCCATAGCTATGGCCACTGGTGCAGTAGCAGGTTACAAGCGTAAAGGAAGAATAGCTGATTCTAGAAATGATGTCTTAGAAAGATCCAATAGGATACTGAATGCTATTCGTAATTCTAAAACAGAAGAGGGTAGAGATGAGGGTGCGTACGCACTTCTAGCCTCTAGTACAAATATAGGTAAAATAGGCGATCGTGGCAGCAATGCAGCTAACCTTGCGTTCTCTATGAGTTCTAACGCCAACAAACAAATCCTGCAAAACTCTTACAATGAGATAGTAGGGAATATAGAAGCCACTCAAGCAGCTGCTGCAGCCAGCATGCCATCTGCATAAACGGAACCCAAAATGTCAATACACAATATAAAAGAAATCATACGTTTATCCCCTGAAGTACTAGGGTTAATTAAGCAAGCTAAGATTGAACAGGAGTTTCCTACGGATTGTAAGGATTCAGTATTAGCTTCTGCATTAGAAATAGAGTACTTAACCAAAGTAGCTAAAGAGTACGTAGATGAGACTAAGATTCAGCATATAAATAAAGCTGTTGAGCTATACGAGCTAGAGGATGTGTTAGCTACTCACTCGGATACGATGGTCAAGAGTGCTTCTGTATATGAAGTAGACAACATCAAATCATCCGTAGAACAAGCTGAACTAATGTTCGATGGCGACCCTACTAATGATATAGAGAAGAAGGCGCATCAAGCAGAGCAACTATGGGATAACTATGCAGAGCATATAAATTCTGAAGATGTAAAAATATACGCAGGTATTTCTCAACTAGATAAGAAAGCTGCAGTAGACGCACTTCAATCTAGATACCACGTAACTTCTGATGAGAAATTTACTAAGATAGCTAGCATAATAGAGCAGTCTAACGAACACCTCTTTACCGTAGAAGACAATAGAAGTATTGCACGAGCAGTTATCGGCATAGAAAAGTCTGCTGAAATATATTGTAATAAAGGGTTTAACTTCTATAAAGAAGCATTCGTGTCTAAGGCTAATGCTGCCGATGTTCTTACGGTAGATCTAAACGGTTCCATATACTCCGTTAGCGACGTTTCAAACGTCAGTATGGAAAAGATAGCTACTTATGTAGGAGCTAGCATAATGGAAGGGGTGGACATGACTAACGCTTCTGAGGTAAAATCCGCTATAGATTCTCTTTCTGATGAATCACGTAACGCATTTGGCACCTTGCTAGGAGACAACATTGGATAGTCTAATAGACATCTCAATAAGAAAACTGAGAGACGAACTAGAAGAATACTTCGGAGAAGACTGGATAGCCCTAGAGGATGAAACATTATCTCTAGAGCTAGGAATAGAATTCGATGATATAATGCTAGGAAAGGTCAGATTCTTGAAAGTGATGGAAGAAGACCCTGATAGATTCCACGAGGATATGTTATTCTTTTTACATTCTTGTGACATAATAAACAACGTATCGGTTGAACCAGACGTTACGCCTATGCCCGGAAGCTTAGAACTTGCATACGCATTGACAGAAGTTGAAGACTTGTATCCGTACGAAGGCGTAGTAAGTAGAGACATACGTAAAACAGTGACATACTTGCTTAACGAAGAAGGATACTCTACTCCTATCTATCCATTCGATTTCATAAAACCAGAAGAACTTTCTCCTGGTCAAACCCCAGATGATATAGCTAAAAAACAAAGAGCTATCTCCCTATACCTAGCACATATGAAGGACAGCCATGATTAGTATAACCGCAGAAGTAAGTACCGCAGTAAATCTGCCTGTATACAATGTCTCTACAGGATTATTACTAGCAGGTTTTTCATTCACAGTACATAAGGATGGCGTGACTGATTCCACTGTCCCAGTGATAACAGAACCTACTCCGACCTTCTACAACGCAGAATTTACTTTCCCCATAATAGGTAGCTATTCAGTGTTCGAAGGTACTACGCTGATAGCCCATGTAAGAGTTACCGATAAGGACTTGTTCAGTATGCTTCAGGATGTGGAAGATCAAGCTATTGGAAGTTGGCAATGGGATAAGCAAACTGGGACCCTGGTTATGCTAAGACAAGATACTACTACCTTAGCTACATTCGATGTTATAGAGGATGCTAACGTAGCATCTAGATCCAGAACTTAATTATTCTAAAAAAAGGGCTTAGGCCCTTTTTTAATGTCTGTATATTACTACCCTCTGGCACATGTACTGATAACGTTCTTGTTTATATGAATATCGTTATGGTGTGCAGCAAAGGTTACTAGCGAGTCGTAAGAAGTAGTAACTATTACTATACCTTTAACATCTCCTACCTTCTTACTCTTTAACAGTTTTCTTCTACTCCTCATTGCCGAAATGGCACCCACGTTGCTACAAACTACTATTGGCTTATGACAGGTAGGACTTATTAACGCTACGTTGAAAGATTTGTTTTTCATTTTTATATTCTCCAAAAAAGTTATGAATGGAAGTTCTCTCCATAATACTTATACCACTTTGAGCATGCTTTATTGGCTAAAAAAATGCCCAGGGTTTTACTCCTGGGACTTTTCGGCTACACAGATGAGGCAACGCCTGTGTTAGTTTCTTCTTCAACTTTTGAATCTATCATAGTTTGCTTATCCAATATACTGGACACTATGCTAGACCACTTAACCCAACTTTCGTTGAATACAATGTTTACTAGATTTACCATATTAGCTACAGAGGTATCTGTAGATACGTCATGATAAGTGGCGACATCCTTAACGAAGTAATCACCATTTTTGTTTATCATCGCATCTTTGAACCAAGGTATATCCATCCACTGAGTATGAGATGAGCCGTTAAGGTCCATCGTCATTGTGTGGTATAGTATAGGCTGTGAAAATAGAACATTCTGTATAAGTCCTACAATCATAGCCGACATCATATTGTTTATAGCCATAGTTTGATCAAGATCTGCACAGCTACCACTAGACTCTCCCGCAACCATATCCCTGTAGAAGGATACTGGAGCTGGTATAAACGGGATACCTTGTTCAAATTCTAACCTGTCAGGTATTCTGCGTATAGGAGCTCTAGGCGATGAACTAGGTGCTACACCAGTAACTGCATTAAATATTTTCACTTGACCGAAAGTATCTTCATTGCCGGCATCTAGTATAAGAACTCTTCTAGGATCACGGGCAAATCTTGCAGCGGAAGTAAGTATAGACCTACGTGCTTCAGGACTATCCACGCACATGATAACTATGAAGTCATCTCGTACACCTAGGCTCCCTCCTCTATTGGAACCTCTAGATATATAAGGCAAGTCGTGTATATTAGTATCGTTCCCAACACGCATATCCACATGAGTTACGTTTGCCATAAAGGCATTAGAGTATCTCTCAGTTAATACAGCTGCTTTATTCTTTCCAAGATCCGGAGCTATAAAGTTCTGTCTGGCTAAGTTTTTTTCCTCTACCGTATCATCGTCTACTAATGTTATCCAAGGATCTGGAAGCCATTCCTGGGAGTTGATAAGTTGCGTTAATAGAGGTACTACCCTAGAGCCCGTACCTCCGCAACCCACTACGATAATATTGTTCGGTATAATATCTGGGTTATAAACTAACATATATCCTCCTAAAGACCATTAGTTGCAATCTTTGCTTTTCCATCTTCTGAAAGAGCATCATAAGCGTCCGTTACTACTGACATCAAAGACTCGTCGTCATCTTCCAGGTCCTGTAAATATAGACCTATCTGAATTACTGCGTCCTCAACAGTTTCGCCATCGTGAACACTTGCCATTTCCTCTAACATCTCTAGCTCGTTAAAAGAGTTAACATCATCGAAGTCTAATGGTACGCCATCCTCAAATAGCCCATCTGCATCTTCTAGATCTACCAAACCCATAGCAATTGCATCTTCTCTAGCAGCGTCTGTGGTAGTCATTATTCGGTAGTCAGTTTTGGGGTCACTTGGGTCTTCTGGAGTTACTCGTCTACCAGTTCTATCATGGTACACGAAGTCACCCGTTACAGGATTTTTACTCTTGATTACTCCGCCTATTGCAGATGCGTCACTTATTAGACTGTTTTGATTTGCGCCCAGACCCAGCGCTTGTGGTTTTTTTCCTTGCACATCCTTAAGCTTTACTCTAGGCTTAGTC
>JQIA01000534.1_pt1 | contig 19465 bp, 5 predicted proteins | sample 811431 | NCBI WGS metagenome assembly JQIA01 (sample SAMN02998118, study PRJNA258478) | marine sediment metagenome | biome: marine; feature: seafloor; material: sediment; isolation source: oil-polluted sediment collected from 3 locations (0.5 km, 0.7 km and 0.9 km)... | place: USA: Gulf of Mexico ...
CGCAGGGGCACCTGATAAAGTTTTAGTTTGCCCTTCTGTAATAGAAGCAGCTGTTGTTGTATTATCAGCAGTTGAACATGAAAAAACAGTTAATGTAGCGTTTTCAATTTCTAATAAACATACTTTTTTAGAGTGTGTTATTTTAACAAAATATTGCGTGTTATTTAACCCTGCAACATTCGAAATATTTAAAGTTTTAGTGTTAGCATTGCTATAAACACCTCCGTTGTTAATTAATGTACCTCCATTATTAGGATCTCCTAAATACCATTTGTATTCAATTCCGTTATTTGCATTTCCAGTAGTTCCATAAACGGGAGCCCCATTATTATAACTTGTAGCTTCATCTGCAATTGCAGTAACAGTAAAAGAAGTAGGTTGTCCTTCTTCAATATTTTTATTTGTTGGAGCAGCAGTTACACTCATTTGATGTGCAAATAACTCAGTTCCATTTGTACCATTGTATCCACCAGAACCACCAGTTACCTTACCATTAGAATCAAATCCATTTCCATCTAATTTTCCATCATCGTTTGCGTCAACTCCACCAGATTCTTCAACATCAAGACAACCATCACCGTCTGAATCAGTATCAAGGCTATTATCAATACCATCTCCATCTGTATCACAATCAGTAAAAGTTCCGTAAATTCTACCGTTAATGTAAGTTTGACCTGTAACTACTTGAGTTACTATGAAGTTATTTGGAGTATTTGCATTCCAAGTAAATGTATTAAAAGTATTTCCGTTAAATAACTCTAAAGGAAATAAAGGACCATTGGCAACTTTGCTACCAAACAGAGAAACATTTAAATTTTCATCAACTATAATACGGATTATAGGGGTAGAAGAATTTATATTATTTCCGTAACTATATATTTGAGGAATAGTATTATATCCATGTTTATTACCGTCTTGAAAACGTACATTTTGACCAGTTGGAGTTCCGCTTTGTTGAAATTCTAATTCTTGACTTGTAAGTGGTGTACCGTTTATTGTTAGATTAAAACTATTATCTAATTTTGTTACGTCTAAAACAAAACCATTCCCTACAGGAGATAAGGAGAAATTAACAGTATTACCATCAGAAACAGCAAAAGGAGTTTCCCCAATTAAAGTTTCACATTCTTCAGTATCTAAAATACCATCATTGTCATCATCTAAATCACATACATTGTTAATTCCATCAGCATCAGGATCATTTGCAGTAATTACACCAACAGTTGCGCCAACTGTACATGGGTCTATTGCTGTAACATTAAAAGTAACATCATCTATTGTAGCAGTACAAGCACCGTCAGCAGCAATTGTATATCTAATTGTTACATCTGTATTTGAATTAATATCAGCAGGAGTATAAGTTGTTCCAACAATGTTTCCACCACCAGAAACGATTGACCAAGATCCACCTGCAGGTGCACCTGATAATGTTTTTGTATCACCTTCAGTAATAGAAGTCGTACTTGTAGTGTTATCAGCTATTTGCTTTTGTGTTACGGTAATGTTTAATGTTTCATCCGCTGCACAATTAGTATTTCCATTAATTAAAGTAGAGCTTCCTTCTACTGTTAATGATGTATTTCCTGCTGATCCATAATAAGTAATACCATTTACTGCCCACTGATAAGTGTCATCGGAACAAATTGTCACATTGGTTACTACAGGTGCAAGGCGAGAAGTTTGATTAAGTAAAATTTCTGGCTGTTTAGTGTTGTCATTAGGAACTAACCAAAACACATCTGCGGCACTTAAAGTTCCATTTGTAACCCAATTCTTTAGATTGTTAGAATTATATGTATTTCCATTACTTCCTGTCCAATAAACAGTATTAAAATTCAAGTTATTTGTCCATCTCCAAATAATTATTTGAATTGCTTTGTAAAAATTATGATTAAGATTTGAAGAAAGATTAGCTGGTGCGTAAGGTGAGTGTGTAATTACAGAAACAGTACGTTGTACTAGTTCTCTTATCTCTGCATCAGTATAATTATTATTGTTAAAACTAATATCAGTGTTTGGAGTTAACGTAGTATCGTAATCATTACCAACAATTGGTGCATTTTTACTATAATCTAAACAAAATGATGGAACACCACTATTATTTAATGTAGACCTTGCATTACCTAAACTACTATTACTTTGGGTTATAGTAAGGGTTGTTTCAGGTGTACATACGTTTGAACTAGATGATGATGATTTACTTTGATTAAAACTAAAAGAAACTTTGCTCTTTGATTTAGAAGGAAGTCCATTAGCTTGATAAAAAAGTTCTTTATCAGTCATGGTAGCTGTTGTAGTAGAATTTGAAATTGTTACAGCTTCTTTTGCATTCCAAAAAGAACTAGAATTGTACTTCGCTACTTTTTTCCAATTTGAATTGTATTCTTGGTAAAAAGACTTCTCAGCATTTTCTTTAGAAATAGAGTTTACATATTCATTTGAATCTGTAAAAATATTTGAATAGCTGGAAGGTACGATTGATAATAAAAAGATTATCAATGTAACCGACATTTTGTTAGCGTAATGCATAGAAGATAGTTTGCTGGTTGTTGATTTGTGGAAATCAGAAAATAAGAACAGTTTTATCTGTTTAAATATGGGGTGTTTAACCCAGGTAAAAAGAGTGTAATTGTTTTTCATTTTTAGAATCCTTAACTTTTATTTACTATGTAAAAATAACATTTTATTTAATTTTAGCGTAATATAGTTCGATAATAAGCGTTTTGTCTTCGATGAATGGTAAAGAAAACTTTATGAGCAACATGTAAAGTGCCTGGTTATGGCACAAAAAATATGCAATCCACAATTATTATGAACTAAATATAACGTTTAAATAAGTTTGGGGAAATATCAAATGTACTATGTCTTCATAATAAAATGAAGATTTATAGCGTCTGCAAAAGTAATTGTTTTTTTACAAATGAACAAGTAAGATTATTTAGAAATTATTTTTTTAATATATAATAATTAAATGTTTAAATTGTTTGGTTTACTCAATAAATATAGAGGATTAGGTTATTATCTGTTTCTCTTTGTATTTGGTTTTGTTAATAACTATTATTTAAAAATAATTTTTGAGGTTCCATAATTAACTTTTGCGCTAGTTACTTTTAAGAGCATTAATCCTTTTACTTTGAAGTTTAAATCTAGTTCGTTTTTACCTGCTACTAATTGAGTAGGAATAGTGTAAATCTGTTTTCCTGTTATATCAAATAGTGAAATTGTTACTTCGGAATCTGTTTTACTGAAAAGTAAAAGGTTTACATTTCCTTTTGATGGATTAGGGTATGCTAAAAATTCATTGTTAAAACTTTCAATTTTTGCAACAGTTTCATCTTCAATTGCGGTTTTTGTGAATTTTACATCAGAAATGGTTAAGTCTAATTCTTTTGTGTTTGCCTCAACGGGTAGGAATGTAAAAGTTACTGTTGTTAAATCATTGGCAGTAATTTTAGCGTCTTTTCCTGTAGATGTAAATAAATCGAAAGGAATATAGTAGGTTTGTTCTTCCTCTGTTAAATCTATCATTATTCTATATTGTTCTTTCCATTCTTCTATTGAAGATTTAACTAAACCTAATTCTATAAGTCCGCTTCCTTTTGCAGTAAATGAAAGATATTTAAATGTAGAATAATCCGCAGGTAAATTTCCTGGTAATAAAGATTTGTAAAGTGTTAAATAATCATATTCGCTAGAAGCTTTAATATGAACATTTCTATTGATAGGCATTTCGTCTGTTGTAACCTCTCTATCAAAATTATTAGAAACGGTATATGTTGTAACTTCTGTGTATTTACTGTCAAAATCTAAACCCCAGTTTCCATCTGAATGATAAAAAGCATCTTGAATTTCTCCATTCACTTTAATAATACCATCGTATTCATATCCGTCACTAATATCAACTCTTAATGTTTGTTTTAACTCTGAACTTATTGGGTTGTACCTGTGTTTAACATTACCGGCAGTTTCAGAATAAATTTCTTCCATAGAAACTTCTATATTTTGTGCTTTTGTGATGCTATTTAAATTCATGACTAAGTCATGACCTTCTCTATAGACTTTTGAAACATATGTTTTAGGAATTTGGTGTGCTTCTTTTTGATCTAAAGGAGTAAAGGATGTAAGGTTCGTTAAAATGTCTTTTACTAATTTGTGTGTGTCAGTAGGATTTGTTGTCCAGACTTGGAAGTTGTAAACAGTACTTGATTTTACATAATGATTAACATACCAATTTGTTTGTAATGAATATTCTTTTTCATTAGAGTTTTTTCCTATAGCAAATGAAATGGCATACTCAACTACATTATTTCTTTGTTTAATTTCTTGCATTAAAAAATTATATCCATTTAAATCAACAGATTGTACATTTAAAATTTCTGCTCCTTTTAATCTATCGCAAGATGCTTTTGTGTGATTGTATATTTTATCAATTGTTTTAACACCTAAAACGACTCCTTTAGTTTGTCCGTTTAAAGAAAAGTCTACAGATAAAACTTCTTCCGCAATTGTATAATCTAAAATATCTGTTGGTGATGTTACATGTGCAGTATTACCAGCAACCAATTCTGTAGGAAACATATCTAACATAGATTGTCCTTTTCCTTGGTAAGGTTGTGCTTTTTTTAGTTTGGCTTTGTTATAAAGAATTTTATTTGTCTTTACAAAGTTTGTGGGTACACTTTTCTTTTTTCTGCTTACATATCTTTTAGTAACAACATCACCTAAACTTTCACTTTCTAAACCTCCATTATTACCTGTTGTAACTTCACCAGAAGTAATTATAACCTGGATAGTAATGATACTTGTGCAACCATTTTTAATTGCAGTTACAGTTACATAATAAGTACCTGCTTGTGTAAAGTTGAAATTGACAATGTCTTGATCTTGGAATAAATTAGAACCTTCACTTGGTAGAGCCCAAGAGAATTCTGAAAATTCCGTACTGTTTGTTAATGTTAATTCTTTAGTAGTAGTTCCAGATCCAGAGTTCGTTGTAGTTTGTGCAATAATAGGTGTTGTATTCGCTAAAACAACAACTTGTTTTGTATGTGTGTCTGTTCCAAAAGTATTTGTAGCAATTAAAGTTACAGTATATGTACCAGCAGTTGAATATGTTTTTGTTGGATTCATTAATGCTGATGAAGTTCCGTCTCCAAAATTCCAAGCATAAGAAATTGGATTATTTGGTTGAGAAGCAGTACCAGTATTTGAGTTGTTTGTAAATTGATAATCATTGCCCACTAAACATTGTGGGTCTACATTTAAAGAAAAAGCTGCTGTTGGAGCAATACTTGTAGTTGCGCAACTTGTTACTGATGGTATGAATTTTACACAATGTATAATTCCACCATCATGAACTAAAGATTTTCCAATTACTTGTCCGTAAATATCTGCCTTGTTTGTTCTTTTTATGATTTTAGCAAGCGGAGCAAAAACAGTTCCGTTAATTTTAGAGGTACCTTTAATGATTAATTCTGTAGAATTATAAAAATTGTATAAAATATAAGGACTATCAGTAGTTGTAATATTCGTTTGATTCCAAACTGTCCATTTAAAAGTATCATCAGCATTAACATTGATAATTAAATATTTTGAAGCGCTTGGTTGTTGTTGGTAAATAAAAGTTTCTACATTATTTAAATCAGAACCGGTAATGTTTAAAAAGTTAGCTCCGTTTTGTAAATTTATTTTTATGGTTGATGGTAGGTTTGTATTTGATATTGATTGATTATTTATATCTGTTAATGAAACGCTACTTGTACATTGCGACATGCTAATTGCTGATGTACTCATTGTTTGAAAAGCACTTGGAAAATCTATTAAATTATTTTCAAAAATAGGATTGTCATTAGAGGTTACATTCAAAGCAGTAGAACTTGTAGAAAGTTGAATTCTTGAAGAAGAATTATAATTTTCATTTGGGGTAATTCTCATATTTGCAGGAGCATTTAACTCATCAAAATACCAAGAAGATGCTCCGTTTGATTCTCCTATTTTAGCATAATATGTAGGGTCTACAATTGTTAAGATTCCATTAGGGTTTGTAACACCTGTTGGGCAAGTACCAGTTACTGTTTTTGTAACTTCTAAATTGTCTAATAAATTTCCATAAGAAAGGTTATTATGGGGCTTACTAGATATTGCTTGAAAAACAAAGTATGCTTTATTGTCTCCTGCAGGAACCGTGTAAGTTCCGGTGTATTGCTTCCATGCATTTTTACCAGTATTCATAATCATTTCTGTAGTTGCAGATGCAACTGTACTACCAATTTTAACTTCAGCAACATCTTCACCATCTCTTCCTCTATGCCATACAGACCAAGTTAATACAGAACCAGGTTCTGCACACACAACTTGATATAAGGCAGCCCTTTGTGTTGCGTTAATTTCAGCATGAAAACCTCCACTTTGTGAATTCTTACCTAGAAATCCAGATTTCCAGATTTCTATTTTATCATCTGTAGAAGTTGTTCTCCAGCCATCAACATCATTTTCATTAAACTGTTTCCAAGTTGTAACTGTATTATTGTTTTCAAAATTTCCATTATTAATGATTGTTGGGTCACCACAATCACAATCTTCATCAGTTGTGTCTACAACAGTATTTAAAGTGTAATCTACTTTTCCGTTTACTAAAAGACCAATTTTTGTAGTTGAAGATGATCCGCTTGTTGCGAATTCTCCACAAGTATCAGAACCAATTCTATAGTCTCCTTTAATCGCTAAATTTCCTCCAACAGCAACTGCGCCTTTAGTTTCATCTGCGATAACGATTAAACCTTCTTGTATAAAAACATTATAACCATTTGCAGGTGCGGTAGGACTTTGACTAAAAAGAGTATTAAATGATAATAAAATGATTATCATAAATAGCGATTTGAATGTCTTTAAGGGGGATGTGTTTTTCATAATCTTAGTCTTAATTTTTTATACTAGAAAGTGTTTCGTTTGTCACAATTTCTAAACTATTCAAGTTTACATTATGTAACAAATTTCGTTTATCTAATATGGTTTTAAGAGATTCTTCGGTAAACAGCAACCTTGTTTAGGTGAAAGGATTTTAAGTTTAGTTGGCACAAAAAAAGAGGAACTTTTAAAGTTCCTCTTTTAGGTATTTGTAAATTAAATTGATTATTTGAAAACTAATTTTGTTGTTCCGTAATCTATAGCTGAGCTTGTTATTTTTAAAAACATAACACCTGCTTTAATTTTAAGATTAAAGTCGATTTCGTTTTTTCCATGAGATAAATTAACAGGGATTTTATAAATTATTTTCCCAGTAATATCATACAGTGTAGCTGTTGCTTTTGCAGATACATCACTTTGAATAACACAACTCACTTTTCCTTTTGTTGGATTAGGGTAGGTGAAAAATTCATTTTTCATTGGTGTTAAAAATTCATCATTTACGCTAAGTGAAGCGTCTGTTTTGGAGAATTTTACATCACTTATTTTCATGTCTAAATTATTTGTTCCCGCAGCAGAAGCTACATATGTAAAGGATACTGTTGTTAGATCATCTGCAATAATTTTATTAGAATTTGCTGTTGAAGTAAATGTATCAAAAGGAATAAAAAATGTTTGTTCTTCGTCTGTTAAATTAACATACGCCCTAAATTGTTCACTCCAATTTTCTATAGAAGATTTTACCAAAACTAATTGTGTTGGTCCGTTTCCTCTTGCAGTAAACGATAAGTATTTGTACTCAGAGTAATCTGCAGAGATCGTACCAGGTAAAAGTGATTTGTAAACAGCTAAATAATCATATTCACTATATGCTTTTATTTGAACATTTCTGTTAATAGGTAACTCATCATCGCTATATTCTCTATCAAGATTATTAGTTATTTCATATTCATTTACTGTTGTATATCTTCTGTCATATTCTAATCCCCAGTTACCATCCGCATGATAAAAAGCATCTTGAATTTCTCCGTCAAATGTTACATCACCATCATATTCATATCCATCATTAATATCTAAAGTTAAAGTTTGTTCTAGCTCAGTATTTAAAGGGTTGTGTCTAGAAATATACTCTGAAGTTGTTTCATTTAATTTTTCGTTAATTGAAATTTCTAAAGGTTTAGCTTCTTCAATACTTTTTAAATTGACAATTAAATTATCTAATTTTCTAGAAACTTTAGTTGCATAGGTTCTTGGAAATTTTTGTTTTTCTTGTTGTTCTAATACTTTATAGGCATTAAGGTTTGCAAGAATATCCTTAACCATTTTTGTTGTATTAGCAGGGTCTGAAGCCCATACTTGAAAGTTATAAACCGTATCAGATGATAAATAATCAAATACATACCAATTTGTTTGTAGTGTATAGAAATCATCAGCATCATTTTTACCAACAGCAAAAGAAATTGCATGTTCTATAACGCCACTTCTTTGTTGCAATGCTTGTTTCAAGAAGTTGTAACCGTCAATTTCAATAGTTTTTACGTTTAAAATTTCTGCACCTCTTAATCGGTCACAAGTTGCTTTGGTATGATTATAAATTTGATCGATTGTTTTTACACCTAAAACTACACCAACTGTTTTGTTATTTATAGAAAAATCTACACTTAAAACTTCTGCAGCAACAGTATAATCTAATATATCTGTAGGGGATGTAACATGTGCAATATCTCCGGTTTCTAATTCTTCTGGAAACATATCTAGCATTTCTAAATCACTTGATTTTCTTGCTAGTTTTTTCTGCATTTTCTTTTTATTATAAATTCTGTCTTTCGTTTTCTTGAAAATAGTTGGCTCATTTTTCATTTTCCTTTGCAAATACCTTTTAGATATTGCGTCTCCTAAACTTTCGCTTTCTAAACCACCATCATTACCTGTACTTACTTCATCAGATGTAATAGTTATTGGGATGATTGTTGTGTTACTGCATCCGTTATTAGTAACGTTTAAAGTTAAAGAGTATTCTCCTTCTTCAGTGAATTCAAATGAAACTATTTTTTCATTAGTAAATAAATCTGATCCCAAATGGGGTATAGACCAAGAGAAGTTTGAATAGTCAGAATTGTTGTTTAAAGTGAATTCTTTAGTCACAGTTCCAGCTTCCTCGTTAATTATGCTATTACTTTCTGTTACTTCTGTATTTGTAGTGGTAACTACTTGAACTTGTATTGTTTTTATTGTTGATCCGTATGCATTTGTTGCTGTTAGTGTTACGTCGTAATTTCCAGCATCTGCATACGTTTTTGTTGGGTTCATAAATACACTACTAGATCCATCACCGAAGTCCCAAGAATAAGATATTGGTTCCGTTGGTTGTGTATTTAAACCGGTACTAGAAGTGTTTAAAAATAGAAATTCATTCTCTACTAAACATTGATTATTATCTTCTATTGTAAAATCTGCAGTAGGTATAACTTTAAGATCTTTAGGGCTAAATACAAACCCTTCAAAAATAGCGCATTGTATTTCTCCTCCATCATGATTTAATGCTTGTCCGATTACTTGACCGGATATGTTGGCTTTATTAACTGTTTTTGTAATATCAGCAAAAGGAGATAGAATAGTTCCAAAAACATCTTTATCACCTATAATATTTAAATTTCTAGTTTTAGTGAAATTATAAAGTATATATGGACTCTCAGTCTTTTCTATATTTGTTTGTTGCCAAACATTCCAGTTAAAAGTATCAGGAGCATCTACATTAATGATTAGAACTAAGTCTGCATTTGGTTTCTGATTGAAATTAAATACAGTGACATTATTTAAATCTTCCGCAGAAATATTTAAATAATTAACACTGTTATATAGGTTAATGTGAACTTCATTAGGAAAGTCTGTATTTGCTACTATTTCGCCATTTGTGTCTGTTAATTCGACATTGTTTGCTTCTTCAGCTAAACTACGAGAACTTGATCTTAATGTTTGTATTGCTGTTGCAAAATCTAATAGATTGCTTTGAAAAATAGGGTTGTTTTCTTGAGATACGCCCAAATCTTCGGCATTACCCTGTAATTGAATATAAGATGTTGCTTCGTAGTCCGAGTCAGGTGTTATTCTAATTGGAGAGTTTTCATTTAAAGGATTTTGATACCAAGTTGTAGATTTTAATCTTTGTCCAATTTTTGCATATTGGTTGGTATTTATAATGCTTAATTCACTGTTTTTTGTTGGGTAATAAATTCGATGACCAACTAATAAACCAAGTTTAGTGTCATTTACATTAAAGCATCCACAGTCTTGAGAAGCAATATTATAGTTACCCTTAATTGTTAAATGATTTCCAGTAGCCATTGCACCACCTGTATTTCCACTTGTTACAGTAATGTTATTTTTCATGAATACATTAAAACATTCTGCAGCTGAAACAGGATTATATTTTACCCCCGTTTGTTTTACTATTATTGAAACTTCAGTAGTAGAAATATCTCCATCTACATCAGTAATTGAATATTCAAAGGTGTCTACTCCATTGAAATTAGCTTTGGGTGTATATGTTATAGTATCATCTGTAGGATCATTTGCTGTTCCATTATTATTTACAGAAATTGTTCCTTCTTGAGTAGAACTTCCTTTTGGTAATTTAATAGCTTCTGAACTTGGTCCATCACCTCCAAAAGAATCATTGCCTAAAACATCTATTGAATTAGCTGAGCTATCTTCATCGATAAAAACAGTATCTGTAAAAGCTTCAGGAGAGTCGTTTATAGGGTTTACTGTGATAGTAACCTGTGTTGTTGAAGTTTCACCATCTGCATCAGTAATTGTATATTCAAAAGAATCTGCCCCGTTAAAATCTAGGGCAGGAGTATATAAAATTGTATCGTCTTCAGGGTTTATTGGAGTTTCATTATCGTTTATATAAATTGTTCCCCCTTGATTTGAGGTTTTATTAGGTAAAGCAATTGTTCCAGCATTAGCACCATCACCACCAAAAGTATCATTAGTTAAAACATTGATTGAATTTGAAGTACTATCTTCATCCACAGTTGCTGTGTCTAAAGTTGCTGTAGGAGTATCATTTACAGCGTTTACTGTAATTGTAACTTTTGAAGTTGTAGTCTCTCCGTCAATATCTGTAATGGTATATTCAAAAGAATCTGTTCCATTAAAGTTAGCAGCTGGGTTGTATGTTATTGTATCATCTGTTGGATTATTAGCTGTTCCATTATTATTTACCGAGACTGTTCCTCCTTGATTTGAAGTTGCACTTGGTAGTTTAATAGCACCTGAGTTAGGGCCATCACCTCCAAAAGAGTCATTAGTTAAAACGTTGATAACAATTGAAGTGCTATCTTCATCTACAGTTACTGAATCATTTACTGATGTAGGATTGTCATTAACAGAACTCACAGTTATTGTTACAGTTGCTGTAGAAGTATTTCCATCAATATCTGTGATTGTATAATCAAAAGTATCAGTACCGTTAAAATTTAAAGAAGGCGAATATAAAATAGTATCATCTGTTGGATCATTAGTTGTTCCGTTATTATTTACAGAAACGGTTCCACCTTGAGAAGTTGTGTTACTTGTAAGTGTAATTGCACCTGAATTAGGGCCGTCACCACCAAAAGAATCATTATTTAAAATATTGATAGAATTTGAAGTGCTGTCTTCTTCAACAGTTGTTGTATCTGTAATAGTAGTTGGAGTGTCATTAACAGGGTTTACAGTAATTGTTACGATTGCTGTTGAAATATCTCCATCAATATCTGTTATTGTATATTCAAAAGTATCAATACCATTAAAGTTAGCGGCAGGGTTGTAAGTGATTTTGTCATCTGCAGGATCATTAATCGTTTCATTATTATTTACAGAAACTGTTCCTCCTTTTTCTGAAGCTGTACTTGGTAAACTAATTACATTAGGTGAAGCCTGGCCATCACCAAAAGTATCATTTGCTAAAACATCGATATTAATTGAAATATCTTCATCAGTAGTTTTAGTGTCAACATTAGCTAAAGGCAACATATTTATGTTTTTCACTATAATTGAAACTGTTGCTGTTGAAGTGTCTCCATCAGAATCTGTAATTGTGTATTCAAAAGTATCTAAACCATCAAAGTTAATTGCAGGAGTATACGTTATGGTATCATCCGTAGGATCATTTATTGTTCCTACATTAATAGTAACTGTTCCTTGTTCAGTTGATGTTCCGCTAGATAGAGTAATTTCTTTAGCATTAGCGCCATCATCACCAAAAGAATCGTTTCCTAAAACATCAATTATAATTGAAGTGTCTTCATCAACACTTACCGTGTCATTTGCTGCTAAAGGAAGACTATTAACGATTAAAGTTATTGTTTCCTCTATGTTACAAGTGTTGTGGTCATTATAAATTATAATGGTGTAATCTCCAGCATCAACCAAAGAAACCTCATTTAAAGTTAAAGTATTTGTTGTTGATACAATTGTGTTGACATCTGTATTTTTATACCATTTATATTTAATCGAACTTGAAGTATCTGTAGCTGGATTTGGCATTGTGTAATCTGGAGTACCCGCTGTAAATGTTGATGTTGTTGCTGAAGTAGCATCAATAATAAAATTAAAATATTCACCAGCATTAATTGTTTTTTCGAGAGCTACAGTATTTATAGTGGTCTTTTCTGCCGTAATAACAGATTCATTAATTGCTTGTCCTTCAGTTTCTGTTCCATTTAAAGTGCTTAAAGGTAAAGGAATTCCATTGTTGTTTGAAACTGTTCCTAAGTTTGCAGAACTACCGCCATTACTACCATTAGTTAAAGTAGCTGTAGTTGCTAAACCATTAGTAGCTTCAGTAGCATCTGGGCAACCATCATTATCAGAATCTGTATCTAAACTATCAATAATACCATCTTTATCTGTATCAAAATCTGTACATGCAATTGTAATTGCATCTCCTTGTACCCATAAAGAGAAACTTTGGTCATTTGGAATTTCTCCTGACCATGTCAGTCTTTGATGGCTTAAATATGGTGTCCAATGAAAACCACTGGCATTACCACAAAGATGTATAATTCTTCTATGTAATTCATTGTCTGTAGGAGTACAAGTGGCATTTATGGTAATTAAATCAGCGCCGACACCAGTCCAATCATTATTAATAGTGTTATCTACTTTTCCTTTATGTATTGTTTCATTTGCTATAATTCTATCTATAACTCCAGTATTTGTTGTTGTTACATCTATACCACCACCAGAGTGTAAAATTTTTGCTGTTTTTGCTTCCGTTAATGTAGACAATATTGTAGGTGATAAAATACCTCTTGTTGTATTTGTTAGTGATGCTTCTTGTGGTAAATTACCTACACCATTTCCAAAATCGACAGCTACTTGAAGGTATCCATCGGTGTTTACAAAAGTAGAAAACAGTTCTCCATTAAGATTAAAGTGATAGGTTCCTTCAGAAGTAACATTTCTTGCTTCAGATAAAGATGTAAAAGGTTTTGTTTCTGTACCTGTATTTGTGACACAAGCTCCTTCATTTATATCTAAAATACCATCATTATCATCATCTAAATCATAAAAATCAATAACACCATCTTTATCAGTATCTAAATAACCAGAATTTGGATCATCTGTACAAATCACAGTATTTGAATCTGTTGATGAACCAATAACTTGTCCTTGACTTTCTGTGTTTACCACAACTGGAACGCCATCAGAATCTATACCTCCTTGATTTCCTATATCTATTCTGTTGGAAGCTAGTTGTGAAAGAGTAATGTTTTTACCACCTTCAATTGCATCTGGGCACTCGTCATTGTCAGAATCTGTATCTAAATGATCTTGAACTCCATCATTATCTGTGTCTATGCCTGTGCAATTCGTTAAGTTTGTACAAGACAAGCCTTCATCAGTATCTAAAATACCATCATTGTCATCATCTAAATCAAATATATCTGCAACACCGTCATTGTCTGAATCAGGGTAACCAGAATCGTTACAAGCTAATGTGTTTTCGTCTATTGACGCACCTATTGCTTGACCTTGTTGGTCTCCTGTATTTGCAAGTACAGGAACACCGTCTGAATCTATGCCTCCATGATTAGCAAAATCAATAGTATTATTAGTTATTTGAGAATAAAGAATATTTTTAGCACCTTCTACGGCATCTGGGCAGCCATCTGCATCTGAGTCTGTGTCTAAATGATCTTGAATTCCATCTAAATCTGTGTCTATTCCAGAACAAGTATTTAAATCTGTACAAGTTAAACCTTCATCAGTATCTAAAATACCATCATTATCATCATCTAAATCGTAAAGATCAGAGACATTATCTCCATCAGAATCTGTATAACCAGAATCAGAAGCATCTTTACATGCGATTATATCTTCATTTTGAGATGTACCAGTAGCTTGACCTTGATCTTCAGAATTTGCAAGTACTGGAACTCCATTTTCATCAACTCCCCCTTGATTTGCAAAATCAATAACACCTTCTTTTAATTGTGAATATTTAATATTTTTAGCGCCTTCAATTGCGTCAGGACAGCCATCATTGTCTGAATCAGTATCTAGACTACTGTCTATTCCATCATTATCTGTATCACATGCTGTGGAAGTTCCGTAAACTCTACCGCTGATATAGGTTGGTCCAGTTACCACTTGTGTAACTATAAAATTATTTGGTGTATTTGTATTCCAAGTAAATGTATTAAAAGAATTGTCGTTAAATAATTCCAAAGGAAATAATGGGCCATTACCAACCTTACTAGCAAACATAGAAATATTTAAATTTTCATCAACAATAATTCGAATCATTGGTGTTGTAGCAGTTATAGTTCCGTATTGGTATACTTGAGGTGTGTTTGTGCCAAACATGTCCCCATCTTGAAAACGAATGTTTCGTCCTGTAGGAGTCCCACTTTGTTGAAACTCTATTTCTTGAGTTGTAAGAGGCGTGCCGTTAATAGTTAAATTAAAACTATTATCTAAACTAGTAACATCTAAAACAAAGCCGTTCCCAGTTGTTGATAATGAAAAGTTAACGGTATCCCCATTAGATACTGTAAATGGTGTTTCTTTAATTAAAGCATGACATTCGTCAGTATCTAAAATACCATCATTGTCATCATCTAAATCGCAAATATCTGAAACACCATCATTATCAGTGTCTAAATTACCAGATGCAATTGCGTCACATGAATTTATAGATTCATTAACAATAATTGTTACTTCTGCAATATTGCAATTAGATTGATTATCGCATATTTTGTATTTAAAAGCATCTTCACCAGAGTAATTATTGTTTGGTGTGTATGTTACTAGATCATCACTAGGATTGCTAGAAGTGTTGTTTGGGTCTGTAATAGCTATAGAACCATTAGTTGGTTGTGTGCTAATTACGATGCTTCCGTTTGTTGGTAAATTACTGTCGTTTTCAAAAATATTTATAACAACATTAGTGTTTTCATCTAAAGTTACTGTGTCGTCTACAGCTTCTGTAGATATAATGGAATAAGTAATATCTAATTTTGGGAAATAAGAAGAACTTCTGTCGTCATAATTCCAGCATTCCCATTTGGTTGGAGAAGATATGATTAAAGATAGATGAGTTACGCCATCTTTTCCACTAACAATTTCTTGAACAATATCTTTTAAGTTAGGGGAAACTAATTGTAAACCATTAGATAAATTTGGAATATTCCAATCTACTGATTTAGATGTTGTGTTGGCTGACGATAAATAATTTTTGTTATCAGAATACGTAGAAGGGTTTTTTGTGTTTTCTGCTTTTATAGTTACTGTAGTGTTACCATATTTATAACCGACTAAAGTAAGTTTAGCTTCTGTAATTACTGCGTTTGATGGAATGTCTAAGTTTGTGAATCGATATCCTTTATATGTGATAGTTCCGGTTTCATATTTTGTAGGATAATTTTTTCCATTACTTTTTTGGTAAGAATCATCTGTTGATGCATCAATTTTTTTATTACTGATGCTAACTGTATTTCCTGTTGATGTTATAAAAGTAGCTTCTTTTTGATTCCAGAAATAACTAGAATTAAATTCACTCGTTTTTTTCCAATTTGATTGATGGTTTTCCCAGAACGAATTGTCTGTTTTAAAATTGATTTTTTCTTTCTCAGAGGCATTTGTAATAACATCAGACTTATTTAAAGTGTTGAAATTATTCTCAGAAATTGTAGGGTTTAAACTATAGGCTGATTTAATAAAAAGTATGATTATACTTATTACAAGGCACGCTTTTTTGGAGGAGTTCATAACTTTGGGGGTTTAAATAACCCTTTAAAAGTATAAAAAAAATATTAGAAACCCTAGTTTTTTTGATTTTTTAGCACAAGTTTTTTAAGTTGACACAATAAAATTTGTAAAAAAACGATAACAGAAACTATTTTTTTTGAGACTTAAGTGTTTTTAGCTCTAAAAATGGATAGTCCCATAAAAGTAATACATCCATTTAAAATTAATAAAGCAAAGCCAAAATCAAAATTAAAAAAGTGTAAGCATACATAATGTACTAAAAAAGTTAAAAAAGGTGAAGCAATGCATATTAGAGGAACAACCTTGTCTTTTACTTTTAGTTTTGTAAATAATCCAAAAGCATATAAGCCTAATAATGGTCCATATGTATAATTGGCAAATGTAAATATTTTTGCAATGACACTTTTATCAGCAATAAAATATTTAAAAACTAAAATGGTTGCAATTAATACAAATGAAAAAAGGATATGAATTTTTTTTCTTATTTTTTCTTGGTCTGCCTCGTTTTTCTTTTTATCAATTTCTAAGATATCTATACTAAAAGAGGTTGTTAGAGAGGTTAAAGCAGAATCTGCGCTAGAATATGCTGCCGCAATTAAGCCTAATAAAAAGAAAATAGCGGTTGCTAAGCCCAAAGTTCCTTTTGTTGCAATAATTGGGAATAACTGATCTTTATGTGCTTCTATACCGTTCTTTTGTGCATAATCTGTAAGTAAAACCCCTAAAGCTAAAAAGAAAAAGTTAACAATTACCAAGACTATTGTAAACCAAAACATATTTTTCTGTGCATCTTTTAAGTTTCTACAAGTCAAGTTTTTTTGCATCATATCTTGGTCTAAACCTGTCATAACAATGGCAACAAATGCACCTGCTAAAAATCGTTTCCAGAAATAATCTCCAGTTTTTATATCATCAAAAAAGAAAGTTTTAGAAAGCTCACTATCTGCAACATAAGAAAATATATTGCTAATTTCCATTTCACTAGAAATTGTATAAATACAAACACCAACAGCAATTAACATAAATAAAGTTTGCAAAGCATCTGTCCAAACAATGGTTTTAATACCGCCTTTAAAAGTGTAGAGCCAAATCAATAAAATAGTGATTGTTACAGTTACCCAAAACGGAATTCCATAAGCATCAAACAATAATAATTGCAACACATTTGCGACTAAAAATAAACGAAAAGCAGCGCCAATTGTTCTAGAAAGTAAAAAGAAACTTGCTCCTGTTTTGTACGAGTAATTTCCAAAACGATCTTGTAAATACGTGTAAATTGATGTTAAATTAAGTCTGTAATAGAGTGGGAGTAAAATAGTACCAATAACAGCATAACCAACAATGTAGCCCAAAACCATTTGCATATAGCTCATGCTTTGCGATTCTACCCAGCCAGGAACAGAAATGAAAGTAACGCCAGAAAGTGATGCGCCAATCATACCAAAAGCAACTAAATACCAAGGAGAAGAGTTATCTGCTTTAAAAAAAGTTTTGTTATTTGCAGATTTTCCGGTGATGTAAGAAATAGAGATTAATACAGTAAAATAAGCTACGATTAATAATATTATATGGAGCGGTTGCATAAATGAGTTACAATTTTTGAGTTACGAATATATGATTTTTAGAGAATAGAAAAGAGAGAAAAGAAAAGAGAATTAAGACCTGTCTTTTTATCTAATTTCTGAGTCCTTTTTTTCTTTTGAAATTGTACTTTTGACCCCATGGATTTTTCATCAAAAATATTAGAAAATGCAGTGAACGAAGTTTCACGTTTACCAGGAATAGGAAAACGAACTGCTTTACGTTTGGTTTTACATTTATTAAAGCAACCAAAAGAAAATACAACCTATTTATCTGAAGCGTTGTTGCATTTAAGAAATGATGTTAAGAACTGTGAAAAATGTTTTAATATTTCTGATACTGATCTTTGTGATATTTGCAATAACCCAAAAAGAAATCCTGAAATTGTTTGTGTTGTTGAAGATATTAGAGATGTAATGGCAATTGAAAGTACTTCTCAATTTAATGGATTGTATCATGTTTTAGGAGGTAAGATTTCTCCTATTGAAGGAATTGGTCCACAAAATTTGGAAATTGAATCATTGGTTAGAAAAGCATCCAAAGGAGAAATAAAAGAGCTTATTTTTGCTTTAAGTTCTACGATGGAAGGTGATACAACCAATTTTTATATATACAAACAAATAGAGAAATTTGATGTAACAACATCAACAATAGCGAGAGGAATTGCTGTTGGTGATGAATTAGAGTTTGCAGATGAAGTTACTTTAGGAAGAAGTATTATTAATAGAATTCCTTTTTCTCAATCTTTAAGAGTATAAAAAAAGCCCACTTAAAAAGTGAGCTTTAATAGAATATTGATTTAAATTATATTTTTTTGTAAGTAATTACTCTTGTATAAGATTTATCATCCTCAATTACTGTAACACTTGCCTTAAAGATTGTGTCATTCTCTGAAAACTCTAATTTTGCATCTTCAGAGTTACTTGCTATTCTATAAGTAGAATTTCCAACATTTTCCCAAGTAGAAACTTTTGTTTCGTTCATGCATTCGTTTCCGTCGTTGAAAGAACTTGAGGTTGTCGCTTTTCCATTTTCAGAAAAAGTAATTGTTGTTTTTCTTTCACATTCAGTTATTTGTTCTTCTCCATTAACGGAATATGAATGTAGTTGCCACTTTCCAATAACTGGATCAAATGAGGAGTCATCGTTATTAGAAGAGCAAGAAATTAAAATTGTTGATGCGATAAATAAGTAAAGTGATTTTTTCATAGTATTTAATTTTTAATCAAATGTAGGAATAAAAAAGCTCTTTAATCGCTACCTAAATATAGGGGTATTAAGAATCTTTATTTTTCTAAAACCTCTTTCTCTGCTTTTTCCCAAGACCTTTTTTCTCTAATTTTTTTGTAGAGCTTAATTCCTAACATTAATAAAACTCCGAAAAGAATAATTCCTACAACGCCCCAAATCCAATTAACAGCATGTTGTAATTCAACTAAAAATATAACTGCAAATAAAATAACAGTAGGTATTTCATTTATCATTCTTAATTTAAAAGCAGAGTATTTTATGATGTCGTTTTGTAGTTGCTTGTAAATTACATGACACAAACCATGGTAAAAAAACAAAGCTAAAATAAAAGCCAGTTTTACTAACATCCAAGGTTCAGATAAGAAATATGGACTTTTATACAAAAGCCAAAAACCAAAAAAACTTGCTAAAACTGCTGAAGGCCAGGTAATAATATACCACAATCTTTTACTCATTAATTTAT
>JQIA01000536.1_pt1 | contig 19408 bp, 31 predicted proteins | sample 811431 | NCBI WGS metagenome assembly JQIA01 (sample SAMN02998118, study PRJNA258478) | marine sediment metagenome | biome: marine; feature: seafloor; material: sediment; isolation source: oil-polluted sediment collected from 3 locations (0.5 km, 0.7 km and 0.9 km)... | place: USA: Gulf of Mexico ...
AAATAGAAAATGTCTAAGGAAAAGTTTGAGCGGACAAAACCGCATGCGAATATTGGAACAATTGGTCACGTTGACCATGGTAAAACGACGCTAACAGCGGCGATTACTAAGTATTTCAGTAATGATTTTAAAGATTACGATCAAATTGATGGTGCACCTGAAGAGCGTGAGCGCGGAATTACAATTGCGACAGCACACGTTGAATATGAAACAGAGCCACGTCACTATGCACACGTTGATTGCCCAGGCCATGCTGACTATGTTAAGAACATGATCACTGGTGCTGCTCAAATGGATGGCGGTATCTTGGTTGTTAACGCTGCTGATGGTCCTATGCCACAAACTCGTGAGCACATCTTGCTTGCACGTCAAGTTGGTGTTCCATCATTGGTTGTTTACTTGAACAAAGTTGACCAAGTTGATGATGATGAGCTTTTGGAATTGGTTGAAATGGAAGTTCGTGAACTTCTTTCTTCATACGATTTCCCTGGTGATGATATTCCTGTGATTAAAGGATCAGCGTTGGCTGCTCTTGAAGGACGTGACCCAGAAATTGGTGAGAACTCAATTCGTGAATTGATGAAAGCTGTTGATGAGTATATTCCACAGCCTGACCGTGCTGTTGACCAACCATTCTTGATGCCGATTGAGGACGTATTCTCTATCTCAGGACGTGGAACAGTTGCAACTGGCCGTATTGAGCAAGGTGTCCTTAACGTTGGAGACGAGCTTGAAATCGTTGGTATTAAAGACACACAAAAGACAACATGTACTGGTGTTGAAATGTTCCGTAAGCTGCTTGATCGCGGTGAAGCTGGTGACAACATTGGTGCGTTGCTTCGTGGAACGAAACGTGAAGATATTGAACGTGGTCAAGTACTATGTAAGCCTGGTTCAATTACACCACATACAAAGTTCACTGCGGAAGCATACATTTTGTCAAAAGATGAAGGTGGTCGTCATACACCATTCTTTAAGAACTACCGCCCACAATTCTACTTCCGTACAACGGATGTAACTGGTGAAGTTACACTTCCAGCGGGAACAGAAATGGTTATGCCTGGAGATAATGCAAACCTAGAAGTTGAGTTGATCGCACCAATCGCGATGACTGAAGGTCTTCGTTTTGCTATCCGTGAAGGTGGCCGTACTGTTGGTGCCGGTGTTGTTGGTAAAATTATTAAGTAATTAAGGTTAGGAACCGGAGAAAATATCATGGATGCACAAACAATAGGCATTAGATTAAAAGCATTTGACCATCGTGTCTTAGACGTAGCTACAGCAGAGATTGTAAATACAGCTAAACGCACAAGTGCAGGTGTTCGTGGACCGGTTCCTTTGCCGACACGTAAAGAGAAATTTTGTGTGCTACGTTCACCACACGTGAATAAAAACTCGATGGAACAATTCGAGATACGTACACACAAGAGATTGATTGAGATCGTAGATCCAACACCACAGACTATTGATGCTTTGATGAAGCTAGATTTGGCTGCGGGAGTGGATGTTGAAATTAAAATTGGTCAAGCGGCATAATTTGAAGCTTAGCTGACAACAAGGTTATTTGGAGTAAGACAATGAGAACCGGAATGATTGCGAAAAAGGAAGGGATGACAAGAATCTTCGATGAAGATGGTCGTCAGATTCCCGTGACTGTATTGAAGGTTGATGGATGTCAAGTCGTGTCTATTCGTACAGAAGAGACAGATGGCTACACAGCTATTCAACTTGGTGCTGGCGTGCGAAAAACAAATCGTACAAATAAAGCACAAAAGGGACATTTTGCGAAAGCAAAGGTAGCTCCTAAGCAGAAGGTTGCTGAGTTCCGAGTTACTCAGGATAACGTTCTTGAAGTTGGTGCTGAACTTTCTGTTAACCATTACATCGCAGGACAATATGTTGATGTAATAGGAACGACAAAAGGTAAAGGTTACCAAGGTGCGATGAAGCGTCATAATTTTGGTGGAATGCGTGCAACACATGGTGTGTCTGTTTCCCATAGAGCGCTTGGATCAACTGGTCAGTGTCAAGATCCTGGTAAAGTTTTTAAAGGCAAAAAAATGGCTGGTCACATGGGTGACGTTCGTCAAACAACACAAAGCTTGAAAATTGTGGCTGTTGATGAAGCAGAAGGTTTGATTTTGGTAAAGGGCGCTGTGCCTGGAGCTAACAAAGGATGGGTTCTTATACAAGATGCTGAGAAGTATGATGTTATTGATGGAGCTCCTTTCCCAGCAGGTTTGAAAACGGCTGAAGTTACACCAACAGAGGCGACAGAGGCGACAGCATCTGAGACACCTGCTGAAGTGAAACCTGAAGCGCCGGTTGAAACTCCAGAAGAAAGCAAGGAGTAAGGACAATGAAAGTAGCAGTTAGAACATTAGATAATAAAGATGCAGGCCAAATTGAGCTTGATGATGCAGTTTTCGGTGTAGAAGTACGCCAAGAGATATTGCACCGTATGGTGAAGTATCAGCTGAACAAACGTCAGCAGGGCACGCATAAAACGAAATTGCGTTCAGAAGTTTCTGGAACAGGTAAGAAGCCTTGGGCTCAAAAAGGAACTGGTCGCGCGCGTGCGGGTGATCTTAAGCGTCCTCAAGACCGTGGTGGAACTACATGTTTCGGACCAGTGGTTCGTTCACACGCAACAGAGCTTCCTAAGAAACAACGTATGTTGGCTCTTAAGACAGCGCTTTCTGCAAAAGCAAAAGAAGGAAAACTTGTTATCCTTGAAGATGCAAAAGCAAAAGATCACAAAACAAAATCAGCTTCTACTCAGTTGGGTAAATTTGGTTTTGATAGTGTCCTTATCGTTGATGGAAAAGTGGTTGATACAAACTTCCAACGTGCAACAAGCAATCTTCCAAAGGTTGATGTTCTTCCATCACAGGGTGCAAACGTATATGACATTCTTCGTCGTGACACATTGGTTCTTACTAAAGAAGCAGTGGCGGATCTGACAGAGAGATTGAAAGGTTAAGAAAATGGCAAAGTCAGAAGCAGCAAAACTTACTGAAAGAAATTACGAGATTATCCGTAACCCTCTTGTGACTGAGAAGACTACTATGGGTTCTCAGTACGGTCAGATCACTTTTAAAGTGCCTACTGATGCAACAAAGCCTGAAATCAAGACGGCTGTTGAAGCTCTTTGGAAAGTTAAAGTTGAAAAAGTGAATACACTTATTCAAAAAGGTAAAACTAAGCGTTTTAAGGGTATCCCCGGACGTCGTAGTAACTACAAAAAAGCGATTGTTAAGCTTGCAGAAGGTCAAACGATCGACTTTTCAGAAGGCGTTAAGTAAGAATTTAAATTATGGTGATCCGCCGAAAAAGGAAAAGGACTTAAGAAAATGGCATTGAAAAAATATAAACCTACCTCTCCAGGCCGTCGTCAATTGGTAACAATTGATCGTTCTGAGCTTTGGAAAGGTTCTCCAGAGAAGCATCTTACAGAAGGTCTTCGTAAAACTGGTGGACGTAACAACCACGGACGTATTACAACACGTCACATTGGTGGTGGACATAAACGCCGTTACCGTTTTATCGACTGGAGACGTACGAAGTGGGATATTGAAGCGACAGTATTGCGTTTGGAATATGATCCAAACCGTACAGCGTTTATTGCTTTGATTGAATACAAAGATGGTGAAAAAGCTTATATCTTGGCACCACAAAGACTTGCTGTTGGCGATAAAGTTATTGCTGGAAGCAAAGTTGATGTTAAGCCTGGTAACGCAATGCCATTGAAGAATATGCCTGTTGGAACGATCATTCATAATATTGAATTGAAGCCAGCTAAAGGTGCACAAATGGTACGTTCTGCTGGAACATATGCTCAGCTTGTTGGTCGTGATCAGGGTTATGCTCAGATTAAACTAACATCTGGTGAGCTTCGTATTGTTCGTGGAGAGTGCATGGCGTCTGTTGGTGCTGTGTCTAATCCAGATCATATGAATACAAATATGGGTAAAGCTGGCCGTAATCGTTGGAAGGGACGTCGTCCAACAGTGCGTGGGGTTGTTATGAACCCAGTTGACCATCCACATGGTGGTGGTGAAGGACGTACTTCAGGTGGACGTCATCCAGTTTCTCCTTGGGGACAATGTGCCAAAGGTGGAGTTACAAGAAGTAATAAGGCAACGGATAAGTATATCCTGCGCAGTAGAAAGAAAAAGAAGTAAGGATTAGTTGAATGACTAGAAGTATATGGAAAGGCCCATTCGTTGATGGGTATTTGTTGAAAAAGGTTGAAACGGTTCGTGCGTCTGGTAAGAACACACCAATTAAGACTTGGTCACGCCGCTCGACAATTTTGCCGAATATGATTGGTGTTACGTTCGCTGTTCATAATGGAAATAAATTTATCCCAGTTCTTGTGACGGATCAGATGATCGGTCACAAACTTGGAGAGTTTGCGCCGACACGTACGTATCACGGTCACGGCACTGACAAAAAGTAGTAAGAAGTAAGCATAATTAAAAGTTTGAATTAGAGGTTCAAAATGGGACAAAAAGCGAATAACAGACGTGTAGCGGATAACGAAGCACGTACTTATGTGAAAAATATACGAGTAAGCCCTCAGAAGCTTAATCTTGTGGCACAAATGATCCGTGGACAAAAAGCAGAAAAAGCGCTTATTGACCTTGAGTTTAGTCGCAAGCGTGTGGCACAAGATGTACGCAAAGCGCTTAATTCTGCGATTGCAAATGCCGAAAACAACCACGGACTTGATGTTGACCGTCTTATTGTTGCAGAAGCAACTGTTGGGAAGTCAATTGTAATGCGTCGTTTCCGTGCGAGAGCTAGAGGGCGCGCTGCGAGAATTGAAAAATTCTTCAGTAACCTAACAATTATTGTACGTGAAAAAGACGCGTAAGGGATAAAAGGAAGATAAAATGGGACAAAAAGTAAATCCAATTGGTCTAAGACTTGGTATCAACCGTACGTGGGACTCCCGCTGGTATTCTGGTAAAGAATATGGTGACCGTCTTATTCAAGATTTGAAGCTTCGTCAGTATGTGCAGAAGAAATTGAAATCAGCAGGCATTAGCCGTGTTGTGATTGAGCGTGCTGCTAAGACTATCAAGGTAACTGTATATACAGCTCGCCCTGGTGTGATCATTGGTAAAAAAGGTGCTGATATCGAAAAGCTACGTCGTGACCTTTCACAACGTGCCGGTGGTGATGTTTCTTTGAACATTATTGAAATTCGTAAGCCAGAGACAGATGCACAGCTTGTTGCTGAGGGTGTTTGCCAACAGCTTGAGCGTCGTGTTTCTTTCCGTCGTGCGATGAAACGTGCGGTACAGGGGACAATGAGACTTGGTTCAAAAGGTATCCGTATTAACGTTTCAGGACGTTTGGGTGGAGCTGATATCGCGCGTACGGAGTGGTATAGAGAAGGTCGTGTGCCTCTTCATACTTTACGTGCTGAAATTGATTATGGTTTTTCGGAAGCGTTGACAACATACGGAATTATCGGTGTTAAAGTTTGGATCTATAAAGGTGATATTCTTTCTCATGATCCGATGGCGTCTGATAACCGTCTGACAGAATCTGGCGCGGGTGTTGCTAGAAGCTAATAATATTACAGAATACAAAGAACAAATTTAGTTTTTTAAGAAAAGAGAAAAACGATGTTAAGTCCAAAGAAAACAAAGTTTAGAAAAGCCCATAAGGGTCGTATCCATGGCTTAGCCAAGGGTGGATCAGATTTGAATTTTGGCGCGTTTGGTTTGAAAGCACTTGCTCCAGACCGTATTACAGCACGCCAGATTGAAGCGGCGCGTCGTGCAATTACACGTCACCTTCGTCGTCAAGGTAAATTGTGGATTCGTATATTCCCTGATGTTCCTGTCACGAAGAAACCTCTTGAAGTTCGTCAAGGTAAAGGTAAGGGGTCTGTTGAATTTTGGGCAGCTCGTGTTAAACCTGGACGTATTATGTTCGAATTGGACGGTGTTCCGGAAGATATGGCACGAGAAGCGATGGAGTTGGCTGCAGCGAAGTTGCCAATTAAAACGAGGTTTGTGAAAAGAATTGGTGGATAATTCTTAAAATTTATGGTAAGTAGTGCGCTTTCTGCACAAAGAGATGGATGAAGAACAATGAAGACTGAAGATATTACAGGCAAAACGCCAGATGAATTGAAGAAAATGCTCCTTGATTTGAGAAAAGAGCAATTGAATGTCCGTTTCCAAAAAATGGGTGGTCAGTTGTCAAATACGTCTCAAGTTAGAAAGACGCGTAGAACAATTGCAAAAATTAAAACAGCGTTGAATGCTCCAGAAGTGGTGGCATCAACAGCTAAGAAAACAACAGCTAAGAAGACTGCTTCTAAGAAGACAGCTTCTAAAGCAGCGTAATAAGGAGAATTAATTATGCCACGTAGAGTTTTGGAAGGCCGTGTAGTAAGTGACAAAATGGATAAGACTGTAACAGTTCTTGTTGAGCGTCGTTATATGCACCCAATGTATAAGAAATACGTTAAACGTACAGATAAGTATGCTGCACATGATGAAGCAAATACTGTAAAAGAAGGCGATTTCGTAATGATTCAAGAATGTCGCCCAATTTCGAAGCGTAAAACGTGGACAGTTGTGACGGCTGATGAAGCTAATGCGCCAGCACCTAAGAAGGTGACTGCTAAAACTGAAGAAAAAAAGGTAGCTCCTAAGAAAGCTGCTGCAAAGAAGACAACTGCTAAAAAGACAGAAAAGAAGTCTAAGTAAGCAATTAAGTAACGTATAAAAGAAAAGGCAAGTGCCATGATACAAATGCAAACTAATATGGATGTCGCTGACAATAGTGGCGCAAAGCGTGTTCAGTGCATTAAGGTTCTAGGTGGATCAAAACGTCGTTATGCCCGTGTGGGTGACGTTGTTGTTGTGTCTGTTAAAGATGCTATTCCACGTGGTCGTGTTAAAAAAGGACAGGTGTGTCGTGCAGTTGTTGTGCGTACATTGAAAGAAATGGGACGCCCATCAGGTGAGCGTATTCGTTTCGACAGTAACGCATGTGTTCTTATTAGTACAAATGGTGAGCCAGTTGGCACACGTATTTTTGGTCCTGTTCCTCGTGAACTACGTGCTAAAAATTATATGAAAATTATTTCTCTCGCGTCGGAGGTGCTCTAAAAATGACACAAGCGAAACTAAAAATTAAAAAAGGCGATGAAATCGTCGTATTGTCAGGTCGTGATAAAGGTAAGAAGGGTGAAGTTTTAAACGTAAACCCAACTACTCGTCGCGTGATTGTTCAAGGTATTAATCAGGTTAAAAAACACCGTAAGCCAACACAACAGGCTCCTGGTGGGATTGATACAATTGAATTATCAATTGATGTGTCTAATGTTGCTATAGCTGATCCTAAAACAGGAAAAGCTACGCGTGTTGGGTATAAGACCCTTAAAGATGGAACAAAAGTACGTATCGCTAGGGCTTCTGGCGAAACTATTGATTAATGGAGTAAGTGATGGCTAAAGCAGAAAAAACATATACGCCACGTTTTAAAGAGCGCTACGTAAATGAGCTTCGTAAGAAGTTAAAAGAAACGCATGGTTATAAAAACGATATGGAGATTCCTTCTCTTGAGAAAATCGTGATTAACATGGGTGTTGGTGAAGCAGCTCAGAATAAGAGCTTCTTGAAATCAGCAGCAAATGATCTTTCTTTGATTGCAGGACAAAAGCCTGTGATCACAACGGCTAGAAAATCAAATGCGTCATTTAAAATCCGCGAAGGAATGCCAATTGGTGTTAAAGTAACTTTGCGTGGGGCTCAAATGTACGAATTTTTAGACCGCTTGGTAACAATCGCGCTTCCACGTGTTCGTGACTTTCGTGGAGTAAGTGCAAAAAGTTTTGACGGTCGTGGAAACTACGCTCTTGGAATTACAGAACACATTGTGTTCCCTGAGATCGAGTACGATAAAGTTGATAAAATTCGTGGGATGGACATTGTTATTTGTACAACTGCGAAAACAAATGAAGAAGCAAAAACACTTTTGGATGGCCTCGATATGCCATTTAAAAAGTAAGCCAGAATAAAGGAAGATAAAACATGGCAAAGGTAAGTGCAGTACAGAGAGATTTGAAGCGCCGTCGTTTGGTTGCTAAATTTGCGAGTAAACGCGAAGTGTTGAAAGCAATCACTCAAGATAAAAATGCGTCTCAAGAAGAGCGTTTCAATGCAACATTGCAGTTGGCTCAGCTTCCTAAGAACAGTGCGAAAATTCGCATGCGTAACCGTTGTGCGTTGACAGGTCGTCCACGTGGTTACCACCGTAAGTTTAAATTGTCTCGGAACTTGGTCCGTGAACTTGGTTCACGTGGACAACTCCCAGGCTTAACAAAGTCAAGTTGGTAGAAGAGGATTTTTAACAATGACAATGAGTGATCCCCTAGGAGATATGTTGACACGTATTCGTAACGGTCAACAAGCACATAAAACTGAAATTTCATGCCCTTGGTCTAAGCACAAAGAGGATGTTGTTGCGGTTTTTAAAGATGAAGGTTTTGTTGGCGAATATAATGTCCAAGATCTTGATTCTAACAAAAAAGATTTAATTGTCGCTCTTCGTTATAACGAAGAGGGAGAAGGTGTTATTCGTGAGATTCACCGTGTTTCAAAGCCTGGTCGCCGTGTATACAGTGATTCAAAAACAATGCCGAATTATTATAACGGTCTTGGTGTTACTGTTGTTTCAACACCAAATGGTGTGATGGCTGACCATAAGGCGAAAACAGAAAATGTTGGTGGAGAAGTTCTCTGCCAAGTATTTTAAGAATATTTGTGAGAGTTATAGGAAAAGAAAATGTCTAGAATTGGAAATGCCCCTATTGTTATTCCTGAAGGTGTTACACCTACTGTGAGTGGACAAGACGTCACCGTCAAAGGCCCGAAAGGTGAACTCACTTTTCGTGCACATGATGATGTTGCTGTGAAGATGGAAGATGGAAAAATTGTTCTATCTGCGCGTTCACAAAGTCAACGTGCTCGTCAAATCTGGCCTACAAACCGTACACGTGTGTACAATATGGTTGTTGGTGTTACTGAAGGTTACATGAAGAAGCTTGAGATTAAAGGTGTTGGTTACCGTGCAAATTTACAAGGTCAAGATCTTGTTCTTGCTCTTGGTTTCAGTCACGAAGTACGTTATCCCGTGCCAAGTGATGTTAAGCTTGAAATTGTAAAGCAAACTGCAATCACAATAACTGGTATTGATAAACAACGCGTTGGGCAGGTTGCTGCTGAAATTCGCGAATTCCGTAAGCCTGAACCGTATAAAGGTAAAGGTATTCGTTACGCGGATGAATATATCGTACTTAAAGAAGGTAAGAAGAAGTAAGGATTAAGAACATGAGTAAGAATGAGACAAATCTTCAAAGACGTCAGCGTCGCGTACGTGCAAAATTATCACGTATTAACAGAGCTGATCTTCCACGTTTGACCGTGTTTAGATCTGGACGTCAGATTTATGCGCAAATCATTGATGACACAAAAGGTGTTACATTGGTTGCTGCAAACAGCTTGGAAGCTGATATGCGTGCGAAACTTAAGACAGGTTCAGACACAGATGCTGCGGTTTCTGTCGGTAAACTTGTTGCTGAGCGTGCTAAAAAAGCAGGCGTAGAAAAAGTTATGTTTGATCGTGGGGCTTACCTATATCACGGTCGTGTGAAAGCTTTAGCAGAAGGTGCGCGTGAAGGCGGACTTTCATTCTAAGAGAATAAATTAAAGGATTTTAAAATGGCACGTGCTGCAGAAAAACATAAAGAACAACAAGATGAAATCGTCGAGCGCTTGGTTGGAATTAACCGTGTTGCTAAGGTGGTTAAAGGTGGACGACGCTTTGGTTTCGCAGCTTTGATGGTTGTTGGAGACGAAAATGGTCGTGTAGGAACAGGTCATAGTAAGGCTAAAGAAGTTCCTGATGCGATTAAAAAAGCTACACAAAAGGCAAGGCAAGCAATGATCCGTGTTCCTTTGCGTGAAGGTCGTACATTACATCATGATGTATATGGTCGTTCAGGTGCAGGTAAAGTGTTCTTGCGTTCAGCACCTCCAGGTACTGGTATTATTGCTGGTGGACCTCTTCGTGCGATTTTTGAAGCCCTTGGTGTTCAAGATGTTGTTGCTAAAACAATTGGTTCGAATAACCCATACAATATGGTTAACGCGACTTTAGATGCTTTGAGCAAAACACAAAGTCCACGTATGGTTGCAAATCGTAGAAATAGAAAAGTTGGTGCGATTGTTTCTAAACGTACAAACAAAACTGAAAAAACAGAAGAAGCTACGAAGTAATTCATAGCGTAATTGATCTGGAGTAAAGACAATGGCAGAAGAGAAAAAAACAACAGCTAAAAAAGTAGCGGCTAAGAAAGCGCCTGCAGCGAAGAAAACTGCAACGCCTAAAGCTAAAGCGACGGGTAAAACACTTACTGTTAGACAAACAGGTAGTTCGATTGGGCGTCAAGCTTATCAACGCCAAACTTTGATTGGTCTTGGTTTGAACAAAATCGGTAGAACAAGCGTTTTGGAGGATACTCCTTCAGTTCGTGGAATGATTAATGCTGTTAAGCACCTTGTGAAAGTAGAAGACGCTGCATAATTGCAGTGTGATGGAGAATAGAGATGAAACTTAATGAATTAAGCCCGAAAGAAGGATCTACAAAAAACCGCATACGTGTTGGTAGAGGTATTGGATCTGGTAAAGGTAAAACTGGTGGACGCGGTGTTAAAGGTCAAAAATCACGTTCAGGTGTGTCTATTAATGGTTTTGAAGGTGGTCAAATGCCTTTGTACAAACGTTTGCCTAAGCGTGGATTTAACAATCCATTCGCAAAACGTTATTCAGCGATTACGTTGAAGAAATTGCAAGAAGCAATCGACACTAAAAAAATTGATATCAAGAAGGATATTACGGAAGACGTTCTCGTTACTTCTAAAGTTATTCGTCGTGTTAGACATGGTGTTCGTCTTCTTGGTACTGGTGAGATTACGTCTAAAGTTAACCTTAAGATTACAGGTACAACTAAATCAGCACAGGAAGCTGTTGAAAAAGCGGGCGGTTCTATTGAACTGATCGTTAAAGAAGTTGCTCCTATCAAAAACGGTAAGGTTAGTAAAAAAGGAAAGTAAGCTTTTTCTTATATATGAATTTCAAAAGCGGCCTTCGGGTCGCTTTTTTGTTGTTTTTATACATATTTGGTATTATGCTCTATGTAAATTATATGGGTAGGGTGAGTTAATGCGTAGAGAAGAAGCAATTGAAATGTATGGAGCCTATTATACGGTAGATACGAATAACTGGACGATTAAAGAACATCTAGGTCAGGATAATTTTTTCTCCAATGCTCCTACTTCAAAAGAAGACGCTAAGTTATGCTGTGACTATCTTTACTGGCAAAAAGAATTAGAGGAGGCGGCTAATTTAACACCTCATCTTCGAATGTCTTCAAATAATTCTTCTGGTCTTGGTTATAGCCAAATGGATAACTCCCAAAAATTAGGAAACATATGTATAGAGATTGTTAATTTTCTGAGTGGTCCGGATCATGTTTATGATGTTCGGGATATTAAGAGAAATATTAACACAATGAGAACATATGCTTTGGAGTACAGGTCGCTTTTTGCGGAGTGTAATGGTGATTTTGAACCTCAAACTTTAGAGCGTGTTGATCCTTCGTACGAGGACCTTCCTTCTGATTTAAACATTACAAGTGTTCCGCTTAAGAGTGGTACGACGGCTTTCGGTGTGTTTGTGGAAGCTGATGGTAATGTATCTGTTGGTAAGTTATCTCTTGTCTTTAATGGGGTGCGTAGTTACTCAACGGCCGTGTTTGAAGGTGGGCAGGTGAGCTTATCGGATGATGGAGTTCAGCTCCCTATTTACAAAGCTATCATGAACAGAAATACAGTAGGGCTGGTTCAATATGTTGAGCCAGGGCAGCACTCTGATCTTGCACGCACTGTAGGGCGTTTGAACTTACTTGATGGTCCTCTTGATGGAGGTGATATGTATAGCAAACATGACGGTTATGATCATGTTCAAATATGTTTTGAGAAGCTTGGGGCTAAGAATTACTTAATCAAATTGGCCGCTCACGCAGATAAGAAATATAATGTAGAACCTGCTTCGTGGGAGCTTAATAATCTATAATTCATTTTACTTGCCATAATACTATAACTCCTATATGGTGCTTTATCATTTTATTTTTAAGATTGAGTAATCGCTATAAAAGTGGGAACTCTATGATCCTTTGGGGGAATTATGAAGAGAGAAGCAGCAATCGACGCGTATGGAGTTTTTTATAAGTTTCCAGATGTTGGTGTACACAAATATAGTTTAGCGAGTGCTCAAGAATGTCTTGGTGATGCTAATGCTTACCAAAAAACAAATCCTAATTCCTTGGTTTTTTCTTCTATGGAAGATGTTGAAGAACATTTGTGCCACTTGCGCAATGCTCATGCGTTAAGAGAGTTATCGAAGGCAACGGTAGATACCTCAAGGAAGGGGTTGAATGTTGCTTTCTCGTTTATGAGAAAATTCCATAATACAGATGAAGCACAATGGTCTCGATTTGAACGAGCACAAAGGTTGCTTGCACGGGCAGACAAAGCTCTCGCGCGCGATAATGCTGTAGATTCATCTGAAAAACATGCTCTTCTTGCGAAAGAGAAGCGGTATCTGCAATGGGTATATGACCGACCAGATATGACAGAAGCTATTTCTGAAATGTGTGCATATTACAAAATCCCTTTTTCTGAAAATCTTGTTCAAGAAAGTGGAATAGAACTACGGGTTGATCGGCTTCCAAAAGAAATAAATATTGCAGAGAAAAAAGACCTTACAAGTATATTTGTTGTTTCATCATCACAATCTATTCTTGATGGAGAATTGCCAAAAATTCATAACGTGCATCTGGAATTTGATTCTGTGGGCGCAAAGGATGATCGAATTGTTCAATCTTCTGGCCGAAAAAATTGGACTGTTTATTATCGGTGCGTTATTCCTGAGCAGGGTAGAGATCTCCATAAGAAAACATCTATTCGGGTCACGGATTATGGTGAGGATCAGGCGTTATGCACAAACGGAACGCCTTGGATTGCATTTGAATCAATGGGTTCTATGAAGGATCATTTTGAAACGTTGCGTGGACGGGTTAATGGTGTTTGTGATGATGCTTTGAGCCGTATATCCGAGATTGAAAGCGCAGAGGCGGCTTCTCAAGCTCCAATTGCTAAAGTTGTGTCTATTGGTGAGCAGAAACCCACTTAATAGATCGCTTTCTTTTTATCTTAGCCCTTGAAACGAGTCTTTGTTTCGTCTACATCAGTAGGGTTCAAATAATACATGTATAAAAAGGATTAAGAATCATGGCTTCAGCCGTAGAACAACTGGCAAAAAATGGAAGTTGGGGGATATTCTCTAAAGCAACTGAGCTTAAACAACGTATCCTCTTCGTTTTAGGTGCACTTTTAGTATATCGTTTAGGAACTTACGTTCCTGTGCCTGGTATTGATCCTCATATCTGGGATGAAATTTTCGACCAAAAATTGGGTGGAATTCTTGATATGGTTAACCTCTTTTCTGGGGGAGCTCTATCACGGATGTCAGTATTTGCCTTGAATATCATGCCTTATATCTCGGCGTCGATCATTATGCAGCTTGCTGCTGCGATGGTTCCGTCTATTGAGGCGATGAAAAAAGAAGGCGAAACGGGGCGTATGAAGATTAATCAATATACGCGTTACCTAACTGTTCTTTTGGCGACTGTACAAGCGTATGGCTTGGCTGTCGGTCTTGAGAACCTTCAAGGTGCAACTGGATCTGCTGTTATTGATCCAGGTATGTTCTTCCGTGTTTCAACGGTGATTACAATCGTTGGTGGTACCGTTTTCTTGATGTGGTTGGGTGAACAAATTACAGCACGTGGTATCGGTAATGGTATTTCGTTGATTATTTTCGCGGGTATTGTTGCTGAGTTACCACGAGCCTTTGTGAGTACACTGGAGCTAGGTCGCCAAGGTGTGTTCAACTATCTTGAGATTGCTGTGATCTTTGCTGCAATCATGGGTGTGATTGCCTTTATCGTGTTTATGGAGCGCGCGCATCGCCGTGTGAATGTACAATATCCAAAACGTCAAATGGGGAACGGTGCGGCTGCTGTGGCAGACACAAACCATATTCCACTGAAACTGAATACGGCGGGAGTTATTCCTCCAATTTTTGCATCATCCTTATTGTTGTTGCCTTTAACCATTGTTGGTTTTAGTGGAGCAGACGGAGGAGATTTCACCGCGACGATTTCGCGTTACCTGCAAAATGGTACTGTGACGTATATGATTTTGTACGGGGCGTTGGTTGCATTCTTCTGTTTCTTTTATACAGCGATTGTCTTCAACCCTGAAGAAAATGCAGATATGTTGCGTAAGAATGGTGGTTTTGTTCCTGGAATTCGTCCAGGTAAGCATACTGCGGATTATTTGGATCATATTATGACCCGTATCACGACAGTAGGAGCGCTATATTTGGTGTTTATCTGTCTTCTTCCTGAGTTCATGATCTCAAAGTACTCTCTTCCATTCTATTTTGGTGGGACGTCTCTTTTGATCGTGGTGTCAGTGACGCTTGATACTGTGGGGCAAATTCAGTCTCATATGGTTGCGCATCAATATGAAGGGCTTATTAAGAAGAGTAACCTTCGTAATAGTCGTCGTAGTAAACGCAAGGGTAGGGTTTAAGTCTGATGAATATTATTCTTTTTGGCCCACCAGGTGCTGGTAAGGGCACGCAAGCGAAAATTCTTGAAAAGGAATACGGTTTTAAACAGCTTTCAACGGGCGACATGCTTCGTGCGGAAGTTTCTGGTCAAACTGAGCTTGGTAAGAAGATGAAGGTCATTATGGATCAAGGTAATCTTGTCCCTGATGAAATTGTGATAGAGATGATTCGTGTTTATGTTGAATCTGATGATTGCGCAAAGGGTGCTATTTTTGATGGCTTTCCAAGAACTGTGGCGCAAGCAGACGCGTTAGACGTTATGCTTAAAGAATGTGGGAAAGCTATAGAGCGTGTGATAGAGCTTCAAGTTGAAGATGATGCGCTTGTCGGGCGTATTGAGAAGCGTGCCGAAGAAGAGGGACGCGATGATGATACTGTTGATGCGTTTAAAGTGCGTTTGGGGCTTTACCGTGATTATTCTGCAGATGTTCTTCCTTATTATAAAGCCAAGGGTCTACATAGCCTTTTAGATGGCGCTCAGCCCGTTGAGGATGTGAGTACAGCGTTGCGTTTGCTAGTCTCTTAATCTGTTACAGTTTACTGTGCTGTAACTTATTCATTTTTTGTTGTTTTTACTATTGACTCTTGTGAGCTAATGCATATACTGCGCCAGTCTCAATGGGTTAAAGCCTGTTGGGCATTGGTTTACGAACTGGTGTTACGGTTCGGATTGAATTCAAACAAAGGAGTATAATATGGCTCGTATTGCGGGTGTTAACGTTCCCGATAACAAAGTAGTGGAGATCGCTCTTACCTATATTCATGGTATTGGTCGCACGACAGCAACAAACATTTGTGTAAAGCATAGCATCGACGTCACACGTCGTATGAAGGACCTTACAGAAGAAGAACTTAACCTTATTCGTACAGAGATTGATTCTGATGCTTACCTTATTGAAGGTAACTTGCGTCGTGAAATTTCTATGAACATTAAACGTTTGATGGATATGGGTTGTTTGCGTGGTTTACGTCACCGTAGAGGATTGCCTGTACGCGGACAAAACACAAAAAACAATGCAAGAACTCGTAAAGGTCCTGCAAGACCTATCGCAGGCAAGAAGAAGTAAGGGAGTCTGAACAATGGCTAAACCAGCACTTAAGAAAAAAGTTAAAAAGAATATTGTTGAAGGAAAAGCGTACGTTCAATCGACGTTTAACAATACTCTTATCACAATCACGGATTCTCAAGGTAACACGATTGCGTGGTCATCTGCGGGAACGATGGGCTTTAAAGGCTCACGTAAGTCTACACCTTTTGCGGCTCAAATGGCTGCTGAAGATGCAGGGCGTAAAGCACAAGAACACGGTATGAAAGAGCTTAGCGTAGATGTTAAAGGACCTGGGTCAGGGCGTGAATCAGCGCTTCGTGGCTTGGCGTCAATTGGCTTTACTATTCGCTCAATCAGAGACACAACACCTATTCCACATAATGGTTGTCGTCCTCCGAAACGTCGTCGCGTATAAAAAAACATTGATCTGTTAGAGAAAGGGAAAAAGATGGTTCTCATTAATAAAAATTGGCAAGAACTGATTAAACCAAGTTCGATTGATATCAAGAAAAACGAAAACAACATGAACAAAGGCGTTGTAGAGGTTGAACCTCTTGAAAAAGGCTTTGGTTTGACGTTGGGTAATGCGCTACGTCGTGTGTTGCTTTCTTCTATTCAAGGTGCTGCTGTTACAGCGATCCAAATTCCAGGCGTTATGCATGAATTTTCTTCTATTGAAGGTGTTCGTGAAGATGTTACGGATATTATTTTGAACGTAAAAGCTTTGTCAGTGCGTATGCATGCAGAAGGCCCTAAGAAAATGCGTTTGAATGCAACTGGTCCATGTGAAGTAACTGCCGCTCAAATTGAAGCTGGTGCAGATATTGAAATCATGAACCCTGATCTTATCCTTTGTACTTTGGATAAAGGTGTGAAGTTGAGCATGGAACTTACAGTGAATACTGGTAAAGGTTACCGTGCAGCAGCTGATAACCGTCCGGAAGAGTGCCCAGCGGGTCTTATTCCAATTGACTCAGTGTTTTCACCAGTGAAAAAAGTGAGCTACCACGTTGAAGATACACGTGTTGGACAAGTTACTAATTATGATAAGCTTGCTCTTGAGATTGAAACAAACGGTGTAGTAACACCAGAAGATGCCGTCGCTTTTGCTGCACGCATTCTTCAAGATCAATTGCAAATCTTGATTAACTTTGACGAGCCAGAGGAAGAGAAAACTGAAAGCGAAGAAGAAATTCTTCCGTTCAACCGTAATCTTCTTCGTAAAGTTGATGAACTTGAACTCTCTGTTCGTTCAGCGAATTGCTTGAAAAACGATAATATCATGTACATTGGTGATCTTGTTAAGCATACAGAAGCAGATATGCTTCGTACTCCAAACTTCGGACGTAAATCTCTTAACGAGATCAAAGAAGTATTGGGTACAATGGGACTTTACTTGGGTATGGACGTTGAAGGATGGCCTCCTGAGAACATTGATGAGCTTGCTCATAAACTTGAAGATCCATTCGCAAGTTAATATTAACTTAGTAGGAGAAGGTTCTCCGCCCCGTTCGTTAACAACTCTCGTGTTCGTGACGAACGGATATGACCATGACTTCACCCGTTTGGAGTCACAGTAAATAAAGAAAGAGGATGCTATGAAACATCGTATTAAACAAAGAAAATTAGGACGTACTTCGTCACACAGAAAAGCAATGTTTGCGAACATGTCTACAGCGCTTGTTAAGCATGAGCAAATCACAACTACTTTGCCAAAAGCTAAAGAATTGCGTCCTTTTGTAGAGAAGCTTATTACACTTGGTAAAAAAGGTGGCTTGGCTAACCGTCGTCGTGCGATTGCAATTATGCGCGATGAAACACAAGCAAAGAAGCTTTTTGATATTTTGGGCCCACGTTATACGAACCGTCAAGGTGGTTATATCCGTGTGATGAAAGCTGGCTTCCGTTATGGTGATAATGCGCCAATGGCTGTGATTGAATTCGTTGACCGTGATGTATCTGCTAAGGGTAAAGATAGTGGACCTGTACAAGAGTTTGATGAAACTCCAGTTCAGCTTTCTGACGAAGCAAAAGCTTTGAAAGAAGAAAAAGCTAAGAAGGTAGCTAAAAAAGAGACAAAAGATGCTCCGAAAAAAGCGGCTCCTAAAGCTAAGAAAACGGCGACTAAAAAAGAAGATAAGTAAGTTTTTTGAATCAGAAACTTAAGAACGAAGGCGGTCATTTGATCGCCTTTTTTTATTGACATTATCATGGGTATATTTTACATATACCAGTCTAAAAACTTATGCGAAAGAAATGTTTATGCGAAAGACTGTTAAAGATAACATTTATAAAGGCGATACCGCTGGTGCGGTGCCTTTTATTGCATTGTTGCTAGTTATCTCTGCTCCTATAGCTGGTTTCTTTGTTGGCGGGACAGATAAAGAAGAATTTCTTGATGTTGTAACAGAAGAGGGTGCTTCTACTGAGAGTAGGATAGCATTTATTGATAAGGGTTATCGTCCAGACACAGCTTGTCGTTTGGAAGCGGGAAAAGTTTCAAAGGCGTTTCTCATGCAATCAGGTGGAGAAGAACTCTATATAAGTGCATGTTTAAAAGAAGTAGAGCTATCGTTAAAGGATAAAGCAGAAGATGATATTGTATCCGTCAGTCCAGAAGTTCAATCATTGAATGAGAATATTGAAAAAATTGATTTATGCGCTAAACGTGCGAAAGCCCATTTTAACCCGAATGACCCAGAAGAATATAATGTTTTTGGTGATGCTGAAAACGCGTTTGTTTCGAAATGTATGCTGGAACCAAATCGAGGATAGTTTTTCACGCTTGCACTCTGGTGCGATTCATCTATGTTGGCGCGCATGACTATAGAATCACATTTATTACGTTTTTTAAAAGCCCGTACTCCTGATGTCTTTGACCAAGAGCGTGTGGCTATTGCTGTATCTGGTGGCGGAGATAGTATGGCGCTGTCCTATGCGTTGTCTCAGCTTCTTCCAGAGCAAGAAATTCATTTCCTAACAGTTGATCATGGGTTGCGTCCAGAAGCAGCCGAGGAGGCTTTAGCCGTCAAAGGTTGGGTATCAGGCGTTGGTGTACATGAGACGTTAGTTTGGGAACATGATGGCCTCGATAGCAAGGTGCAAGAAGACGCACGTCAAGCTCGCTATGACTTGATGCTTGATTATTGTGAAAAGCATAATATTCAAACGTTGTTTGTTGGTCATCATCAAGATGACCTGATTGAAACCTTTTTAATGCGTTTATCAAGTGGAAGCGGTGTTGATGGGTTGTCATCAATTGCGCCTGTATCACATATGCGTGAGATTATGATTGTTCGCCCGTTCTATGAAGAATCACATGAAGACTTGTTGGCGTATTGTCGTGAACAGGATGTTACTTGGATTGAAGACCCTAGTAATGATCAGGATAAGTATAAACGTGTGCGCTTTAGAAAAGCACAAGAGTTTTTAGAGGAAGAGGGGCTTACGCCTCGTCGTCTGTCAAAAACGATCGAGCGTATGGTGCGTGTGCGCGAAGCATTAGATGGTACGACACAATCTATACTGAGTGATATTTCTCTTGAGAGTGAAGACAACACATATCA
>JQIA01000538.1_pt1 | contig 19401 bp, 16 predicted proteins | sample 811431 | NCBI WGS metagenome assembly JQIA01 (sample SAMN02998118, study PRJNA258478) | marine sediment metagenome | biome: marine; feature: seafloor; material: sediment; isolation source: oil-polluted sediment collected from 3 locations (0.5 km, 0.7 km and 0.9 km)... | place: USA: Gulf of Mexico ...
CTATCTGGTTCTGGGTTTGGCGGTAAGGGTGAAGAAATATCAAAGATAAATGTTAATTTTAGCTCAAATTTCCATGGACTGTCTCTTAATATGCCTGAATTTTTAAGTAAGAAAAAAGATACTCAAACACCTTTTCAATTAGATTTAACTTTTTTGAAGAGTGAGAATAATAAATCACAGCAAGGTAAGATCAATTGGAATGGCCTTAATGCGGAATGGTTGATAAAGCCTGATAACAATTATAGTATTTTTGCTGATCTTGGTGAGATTCATTCTGACAAGGATGAACAAGGTGAATCGTTCAGCCTTTCGAATAATAGTAAAATTAATTGGAATTACCCTAGCGGTTTAACAATGCGCGGAGCTTTAGAGCAAATAGACTTAATGGAATGGGTTAAATTTATCGAGCAAATTAAAATTAATTACGCTTCAGATCTTGAACCCGATGAAAATGTAAAAGAAGACGTAGAATGGCTTGTAAACAAATTGGACTTATCAGTCAATAGAGTGTTAATACCTGGACTAAAGGAAATATCTTCCGTTGTGTTAACCGCAGATAAGTATTTGGATTTACCTTGGCGTTTCAGTTTAAAAAGCCTACAGGGGAATGTGGATATTCTTTTTGATGAAACTTCGCCTTGGCTAGTTAATGCAGAAAAAATAAATTTTTATTTTGATGACTCATCTAATCATCCTGAAGCATTGAATGATTTGGAAATGGAGAAACTAGCAAAAGAGCAAACTGCCCGTCATTATAATATTTATTCATCTTTACCTGAAATGGATATTAATTGTAATTTTTGTCAATTCAACGAAAGAAATGTGGGTAATTTTAGAGCGAGCGTCAGAAAGAGCGAAAAGGGCGATAAAAGTATTTCATTAAAAGCTAAAGCCGAAAAAGGGTCAGAACACCAACTATCTCTTAGCGCTTTGTGGTCGATGGACGTATCTGAAAAAAGTGATGGTGGGTCTAATGAGAAGATAAATCATGAAAAGACTAATGTTGATTTCACATTGTCAACTAATAACGTTGGCACGATGTTAAAGAGTTGGGGATTTAAACCAAGTGTTGAGGATAGTAAAGGTGAAGTGGCCGGCAGTTTAAATTGGAACAATAGTCCGTGGCGAGTTGATTATAAGAAACTAAGTGGGTTTGGACGGTTAGATTTTGGTAAGGGGTATTTATCACAAATCAGTGATGCTGATGGACGCATTATTGCCTTGTTTAATTTGAAGTCTATATTGAGAAAATTAACCTTTGATTTTAAAGATGTATACAAAAAAGGTTTCTTTTATGACTCAATGGGAGGTTCTGTTAAAATTGATAATGGTATTGTTTCAACGTACGATACCAGCATTAAAGGTAATGTGGCGGATGTTTGGTTATATGGAACTACTGATTTAAATAATGAAACGGTAGAACAACATGCGATAGTCTCTCCTCATATTACTTCAAGTTTTCCAGTCTTAGCTGCATGGGCTTTGGAACCAACTACAGGTATCATCCTATACTTACTGAATAAAATTATGGAACCAGCTATTGATGTTGCTACTCAAATTGACTATCGAGTTCATGGAAGCTTTGATAAGCCTATTGTTGATGAAATAAAGAAGTCAAAAAAGCGCGTTAAAATAAATTTGGATGAAGAAAAAGTAGGTGAAGAACAACGTAAAGAGAGTGCAAAAATTGAAAACGAAGTAGAAGCTAAAGCTAAAAACAAGGGCATTAGTAATGGCGAAAATGAAGAGAAAAACATCATGAAACTGTCTGAATTAAATAGCGAACAGGAAAGCAAAACAACAAGTAAGAAAAAAGGTAAAGTGGATAATGATAAAAGTAACGGAGAAGACAATGACTAGTCCTCTTATCATTGCTAGTGTCCAAATGACATCCAGCGCTAATTTTGAAAATAATATTAATACAGCTTTATCGTTAATCGATGAAGCTACGGTTGCAGGAGCAAATTTCATTGTATTGCCTGAGTATTTCGCTTTTATGGGTCTCAAAGAGACAGATAAATTCGAGTATGAAGAATCCCCAAAGAATGGAGCAATGCAAAAGGCTATGAGTGAGTCAGCTAAAGAAAATAATGTCTGGATCGTGGCGGGTACTCATCCAATAGAATCTGAAGACAAATTACGACCCTTCGGACGCTGCTACGTTTATCAACCGGACGGGTCCATCAATTGTTGGTATGATAAAATACACCTGTTTGATGTGGAAGTAGAGGATAATACGAAAAGTTATTGTGAGTCACAATACTCCAAAGCAGGTGACTCTCCTGTTACCTTTGATACACCTTGGGGTAAAATAGGTTTAGCTGTTTGTTATGATTTACGTTTCCCGGAATTATTTAGGAATATGGCATTAGCTGGTTGCGAGATATTTATCATGCCTGCAGCATTTACTTACATGACCGGTAAAGCACATTGGGAAGTATTGATTAGGGCTAGGGCTATTGAAAATCAATGTTATTTTGTTGCATCGGCTCAGAGCGGAAAACATGAGAATGGAAGAGAAACATGGGGACACTCATTAGTTGTTTCCTATACGGGTGAGGTATTAGCTGAGCTGAAAGAAGGTAGTGGTTTTGTTTTGCATTCAATTGATAGAGAGGGACAAAAACAGAGTCGTATCGATTTTCCCGTATTAACCCATACGAGAATAACAAGTTAGAATAAGCAATTAGAAAGAAATACTAGACAAAGTAAGCAATGTCCAAAGAAATTTAAAAGTGAAAATCATGAATGAGAAGTTAAAGAATAGTAGTGTAAACATTAAATCAGTTTCGTCTGAAACTAATTTTCTTAATGAATTAGAGATCGATAAAAGCCAAATGGATAAAATTTTATCATCGATGGCAAGTCATCAAATTGATTTTGCAGAACTTTATTTTCAATCCGTCCGTCAAGAATCTTGGTCATTAGAATCAGGAATTGTCAAAAGTGGAAGTTATTCAAGTGATAAAGGCGTTGGTGTTAGAGCTGTAGTTGGAGATAAAACTGGTTTTTCCTATACTGAAGAATTGGATATTCAATCGCTTATGAATGCTGCCTCAGCTTCAAAGTCGATTGCTAAATCAGGTAAAAGTTTACTGCTTAAAATAGAGAGTCCAAAAAATAAAATCATTTCTGTTTATCAAGCGAACGATCCGCTAATGAGTTTGACGGAAAACGAAAAAATTGCCATATTGCATAAACTTGACAAGCTTGCTAGAGCAAAAGAATTGAACGCAAAAGAAGTTATGGCTTCTATTTCGGGTATGTTTGAAAAAGTATTAGTCTGTGCAACCGATGGAACATTTGCTTTTGATATTAGACCCTTAGTTCGAGTAGGGGTGACTGTTTTGGTTGAACGAAATGGTAAAACCGAAAGTGGAAGTTCCGGTGCTGGCGGTAGAAATACTTATCAAATATTAACGGATGAATTATTAGAGCGGCTAGTCGATCAAGCGATCAACCAAGCCAACATTAATCTCGAAGCGATTGATGCACCAGCAGGTCTTATGCCCGTTGTTCTAGGAAGTGGTTGGCCTGGCGTTTTGTTGCATGAAGCGATTGGACATGGATTAGAAGGTGATTTTAATCGTAAAGGATCTTCAGCTTTCAGCGGGAGGGTCGGTCAACAGGTAGCATCAAAATTATGCACAATTGTAGATGATGGTACTTTATTGAATCGGCGAGGTTCATTGTCTATGGATGATGAGGGTACGCCAACTCAATCAACCACGCTAATAGAAAATGGTATTTTGAGTGGGTATATGCAAGATAAAATGAATGCCAGATTGATGAAGCAAAAAGTGACTGGAAATGGTCGTAGAGAGTCTTACTCTTGCTTACCAATGCCTCGAATGACAAATACTTATATGTTGGCAGGCGAAAGTGAAAAAGAAGAAATCATTCGATCAGTTAAAAAAGGAATTTATGCACCTAATTTTGGCGGTGGGCAAGTGGATATAACTTCAGGAAAATTTGTATTTTCCACAAGTGAAGCTTATTTAATTGAGAATGGAAAGATAACCGCGCCAGTGAAAGGAGCTACTTTAATTGGTGATGGACCAGAAGTACTAACTAAAGTCAGCATGGTTGGTAATGATTTAGAATTAGATGCCGGAGTTGGTGTTTGTGGTAAAGCCGGACAGAGCGTACCGGTAGGTGTTGGTCAACCAACCCTTAAAATAGACGAATTGACTGTTGGCGGAACAAGGTAGAGAATATGAGCGTAAACAAAAGAAGAAACAAATATAAAAGTGATAAAGAGTTTGATAAAGAACAAGATGATTTTATCAGTAAAACTCAGCTTAAAAATCAAGCGCAAGATTTAAAAAAATTCGGGTTAGAATTAGCTAAGTTAAGAATGAGTCTTCTCGAAAATTTGCCGGTAGGTGAAGTCACTCTTAAAAGTTTGTTAGATTATCAGAAAATGACTACGAACCTAGCAAGAAAACGCCATTTAATGTTTATTGGAAAGTGTTTGAGATATGAGAGTGAAAGTAAAATACGCGAATATTTAGATAATAAAGAAAAAGTCAATATTAGCGCTATGCAACAGAACGCCAATGAAGGTGAAAATACCAAGAATGAAGAAAATAATATACAGTCGAAATTAAATGAAATGGATCAATTAATTGATTCATTATTGGTTGCAAATGGCGAAGAAATTGAATTGTTTTTAGAAAAAAACCAACAAACAGAACGTCAGAATTTAAGGCAATGTATTCGCAATTGTAATTCGGCTAAAAATGAAAAGAAAAAACAGGTAGCAAAAGAACGACTAATAGATTATTTAAGAATTAATAGTGTGACTAATTCAACGATTTAATTGCTAGTAGTGACGAAAAGAATAATAGAGAACCATTAATTGAGTGTTCCACCAATAGAGCGCACCACCAAGAGAGAGTACCACCGAGTGAGCAATAAAAGCATTAACAATTCGATTGAGGCATCTTCAGCAGATAGCTTGGATTTGGAGAAAGAAAGTGATTTTTTTCAAAATACCAGCAGAGAACTTTTAGACTACGCAAATAAACTAGGCGCTACTCAAACGGAGTTTGGTTTTAGTAAAGATGTAGGGTTGAGTGTATCCGTAAGAAACCAAGAAATCGAAACACTGGAATATAATCGAGATAATAGTTGCGGAATCAGCGTCTATTATGGAAAACAAAAAGGTAATGCCTCTACAAGTGATTTGTCTATTAAAGCATTGAAGGAAGCTGTAGAAGCAGCCTTTAATATAGCGAAATTTACGCAAGAAGATTCTTTTTCTGGTTTAGCTGATAAGGAATTAATGGCAACAAAGCCAATTGATTTAGAATTAGATCATCCAATGGGAATTAATGCAGAAACGGCTAAGGATTTAGCTCTAGAATGTGAACAAGCTGGATTATCATTTAGTGATAAAATTAGTAATAGTGAAGGAGCGTCGTTTAGCAGTCATCGGAACTTGCATTTTTATGCGAACTCTCATGGCTTTTCTGCAATGACACCTTCGACCCGACATAGTTTAAGTTGTGTTTTATTAGCTGAAGGGGAGAAGGGGAAACAAAGAGATTATTGGTATAGCGCGTCACGAGATTCAAAAAATATTGAGACTGGTTTAATCATTGGTAAAAAGGCGGCAGAGAGAACAATTGCTAGACTAAATTCAAGGAAAATTAGCACTCAAAAAGCAAAAGTGCTTTTTGTACCCGAAATGGCAAGGACACTAATAGGGCATTTTAAAAGCGCTATTAATGGCACTAGTTTGTATCGAGAATCTTCATTTCTACTCAATAAAATTGATCAATCAATTTTCCCCAGTTTTTTTGATTTAGAGGAAAAACCCTTTATTAAATCAGGTTTAGCAAGTGCGTGGCATGATAGTGAAGGGTTAGCCACTAAAGAACAGATGATAGTTGAAAGTGGCATTCTTAATACTTATTTACTCAATAGTTACTCTGCAAGAAAACTTAAAATGTCAACCACAGCTCATGCCGGAGGAACTCATAATTTATTTTTGAAAGATACCGGACAAAATTTTGATCAATTAGTTAAAGAACTCGACAAAGGATTAATCGTCACAGAAATGATGGGGCATGGCGTTAATGCAATAACCGGTGATTATTCGCGAGGAGCTTCGGGGTTTTGGGTAGATAATGGTGAGATCCAGCACTTTGTTGAAGAGATCACTATCGCTGGAAATTTAATCGATATGTACAGCAATCTAATTGCGATAGGTAATGATTTTGATTACCGTAGTAGTGTTGTTACTGGCTCTTGGTTAGTCCCCGAAATGATGATTGCTAGTAGCTAGGTAAATAATTCTTTCTTATATATAATCTAATGGAAGTTGAGTCGTATATTTTAACTCTTCCATTGAAAAACTAGAGCTAATATCGGAAAAATCAACCTTGGTTATTAATCGTTTATAGCAGGCATCGAACGCCTTAATATCGGGTACCACCATTCTTAGTAGATAATCAACATCGCCACTTAATCGGTAAAATTCCATGACTTCCGGCATATCATCAATAGTATCTGTAAAGTTGTCTAACCACGCTTGATTATGTTGATTGGTTTTTATCATTACAAACACAGTTAAACCCACATTTAACTTCTGCGGTGAAGCTAATACAACCCGCGACTTAATCACTCCTGACTTTTCCATTGTTTGGATCCGTCGCCAGCAAGGGGTTGTTGATAAACCGACTTGAGTCGCTATATCACTGATAGAAAGAGACCCGTCCTGTTGTAATAGAGCCAATATATTTTTATCAAATTTATCCATGCTTAGTAATAATATTTTAATTATTAGGCTATGGTGGGAATAATATACTAAAAATAAGGCTACATGTGATATTTATAAAAAATTAATGCTGAGGAAAATATGAAATAATAACCAATTATCTTACTTTAGTAGCATAGACCGATGAATTTAGAAAAACACTTCGAATCCTTTAGAAAAGACATAGTTGGGATCAATCTAATACATGACGGAAATGCAATACTTTACGCCGATTGGACTGCCTCGGGTCGTTTTTTTCAGCCAATTGAAGATTTTATCACCCATAAAATTGGACCATTAATCGCAAATACCCATACTGAAGCTAGTTATACAGGGTGCGCTATGACAAATTTGTACCATCAAGCTCAACAATGCATCAAGGATCACGTAAATGCTAATAGTGATGATGTTTTGATCTGTGCTGGAGCCGGTATGACAACCGTGGTCAATAAATTTCAGAGGATCTTAGGTCTAAAAATACCAGAGCAATATGCGAATCAAATTGTCATTAAAGAGCAAGATAAACCCGTCGTTTTCATTACTCATATGGAGCATCATTCTAACCAAACCACATGGGAGGAATGCGCAGTAACGGTAGTGAGAATTCCAGAAAATAAGGAAGGTTTGCCAGACTTGAATGCTTTAGACAGGTTACTAATAAAGTATGCTGATCGACCGATTAAAATAGGTGCCTTTACCGCTTGTAGCAATGTAACCGGCATCAAAATTAATTACAAAACTCTGGCTAAAATTATGCACCAACATCAGGGCTACTGCTTTATTGATTTTGCAGCTTCAGCACCTTATGTTGAAATTGATATGCATCCTAACGATCCATTAGAGCATTTAGATGCTGTGATGTTTTCTCCGCATAAATTTTTAGGGGGACCAGGCAGTTCAGGTGTTTTAGTTTTTAACAAAGCATTATATACCAATAAAATTCCCGACCATCCCGGCGGAGGAACAGTGACATGGACAAACCCTTGGGGTAAACATCACTTTTTTGATGATATAGAAACCAGAGAAGACGGCGGTACTCCGGGGTTCTTACAAACGATTCGTACAGCTTTATGTATCAAAGTAAAAAATCAAATGGGGATAGAGAATATTCATTTAAGAGAAAAAGAATTAGTCAATATTTTATTTGATGGAATGAATAAAATACCTAATTTACAAATTCTGCACAAGCAACATAAAAACCGTTTATGTATTTTTTCATTTTATATACCTGACATACACTTCAATTTGATTGTTCGATTATTAAGTGATCGTTTTGGTATTCAATCAAGAGGCGGTTGTTCCTGCGCGGGCACTTATGGGCATATTTTATTAGGTGTTGATGAAGCAACTTCTGAAACAATCACTTGCCAAATTGATGAAGGTGATTTAAGTCGCAAACCCGGTTGGGTAAGGATATCTTTGCATCCAACATCAACCGATGCAGAAGCTCACTATATAGTAGAATCGATTGCACAAATTGAAAATAATATTCGGGAATGGGAAAAAAACTACGAGTTTGATATTAGTCTCGGTGATTATTTACCTATTGGGGAAAAAATTAAAACGTTAAGTTTGTCTGATTTTCGATAACATGAATTAATAATCAGCTTTTAAACAGCGAAATGATTGATTTGTGAATGTTCTGTGATGAAATAAAGCTAGACATAATTGATACTTTGATTTTTATCAGAATCGGAACATATTATGAAAATACGTACTAATTATTTTATTTTTGCAACTGTATCAATTTTTAGTTTATTGGCTTCTAGTCTAATTGCTTCTAGAGAAATACATGAAGAATCATTACAAAAATCTAAAATACCTCTTCCCGCTAATGGAATTCAATTTCCAATAGGTTATCAAGACTGGAATGTTGTAGCAGTTTCTCACAGAGAGGATAACAAAACACTTAGAGCTATTCTTGGTAACCCTACAGCAATGGCAGCTATTGAAAGTGGGCAAACAAATCCATGGCCTAACGGTACAGTATTAGGCAAGATGGTATGGAAAGATAGCCACGATAAACATTGGAATGCTGCAACGGTACCTTCAGAATTTATTCATGCGGAATTTATGTTTAAAGATTCCGAAAAGTGGAATAAAACTGGCGGTTGGGGCTGGGCTCGCTGGTTAGGAACAGAGCAAATCCCCTTCGGCATGGGAGACCATTCTGCAAGTGCATCATGTATTGCTTGTCATACGCCTGTAAAAGAAAGAGACTGGGTTTATACAACTCCAGCTCTCATTCCTAAGAGAGTTAAATAGTTACGTAGGTTTTAAGTATTAATAACTAATCAACTGTGGCATTGACTTCACCATCAGTTAAAAGGATTTTGATGGTTTGCCCCTGATTAAACTCATTTGTTTTATTAATGATTTTTCCAGTTTTATAGTCTCTTGTAATAGAATAACCTCTAGCCAATGTTGAAAGCGGGCTTAATAAATTGAGTTGATTTGCTAAACCGCCTAATTCACTTTTATGTTTGCTCATAATTGTTTGAAAATGAATAGATAGCTGTTTATTGAGTGATTTCAGTTCTTGTTTTTTTAATTCCAATTGCACTTTTGGATCTTGGCGTTCAAGTTGGTGAATGTTTTTAAGTAATTTATCTTTTGCTAATTGTAGTAATTCATTTTGGCGTAAAAATAATCGATGTTTAACTTGTTCTATCTCATATTTGTATTTCTGCAATATTTCTTCGGGTGCTTTGAGTTTTATTTTTGAGACTTCTAATTGTTGTTTCTTAGACTTAATTTTCAAAAGTATCAAAGACATTAAACTCTCAAATTGAATATCAATTTTTTGCGCTAATACATTTTGATCGGGCGATAATAATTCCGCAGCGGCAGAAGGCGTAGCCGCTCTTAAATCAGCTACTAATTCTGTCACTGTTGTATCAACCTCGTGCCCAATTGCAGCAATGATTGGAATCGAGTAATTCGCAATTTCTCTTGCGAGTTGCTCGTCGTTGAAACTCCAGAGATCTTCTAAAGAACCTCCGCCTCGAGTAATTAAAATAACGTCACATTCATTGCGAGATTTCGCTACACTTAAAGCCTCTATTATTTGTTTACTCGCATCAATACCTTGTACTTGGGTTGGATAAATAATGACTGGAATCATTGGACAACGTCTTTTAAGAACGGTTAATACATCGTGAATAGCCGCTCCAGTTGGTGAGGTTATAACACCGATTCTTTTAGGATGTGTTGGTAGGGATTGTTTAGATCCAACATCAAATAACCCTTCGGCTTTTAATTTGTTGATGGTCTCATTCAGCTGGCGTTGCAAGTTCCCTAATCCTGCAGGTTCCATAAAGTCAGCAATTAATTGATAGTCTCCTCTGGCTTCGTAGAGGCTTATTTTCCCTTTAACAATAACTTTATCGCCTTCTTTTGGGCTAAAATCTACCCGGGCATTTTTAAACTTGAATAATGCACATTTGATTTGCGCTGACGAATCTTTAAGGGTGAAATACCAATGACCGGAGGCTGCTTTGATAAAATTAGATAACTCTCCTTCAATCCAAACGCTACCTATGTTGCCCTCTAATAACCTCTTAACTTTGATATTAATTTGACTGACACTAAAAATTTCACGTGTTTCTGACATTTTCGTTTTTGTGGCGCTTAGCGGTTGTTGTGGATGTAAAAATGGTTTTCTCATGGATAGAGTAGTGTGGGATAAGGTTTTATTGGTCTATTGCAACAGCAAATTAGACCATTTGCAACCTAAAACTTAATGCTTAATAGAAGCTTATATTTATAAAAAAACAGTGTGACTCAATAAAAAATATCTGTATAATCCCGCTTTGGCTGTATCAGCTATTCAAGAATTGGTGAATTAATTATGCGTATCACTCAAGAAGCCCTCACTTTTGATGATGTTTTATTGCTTCCGGCTCTCTCTCAAGTACTCCCGAACCAAGTTAAATTAAAAACTAAAATCACTCGGGATATTAGTTTAAATATACCATTAGTCTCTGCAGCTATGGATACTGTCACCGAAGCAAATCTTGCTATAGCGATGGCGCAAGAAGGTGGCATGGGGTTTATTCATAAAAATATGGATATTGCACAACAAGCTGCCGAAGTACTTAAGGTGAAGAAATATGAAAGTGGTGTAGTGACCGATCCTATTACCGTGACACCTGAAACAACTCTAGGTCAGATTAAAGAATTAAGATCTATTCATGGAATTTCAGGGATGCCGGTTGTTAAAGATGGTGAATTACTGGGGATTGTGACAAGCCGAGATACACGTTTTGAAAAAGATTTAGATCAACCAATCACGAACGTGATGACAACAAAAGAAAATCTTGTCACGGTTACAGATAAAGCCAGCGCTGAAGATATATTACATCTAATGCATCAACATCGGATAGAAAAAATACTGATGGTCGATGATGATTTTCATTTGAAAGGTCTTTACACGGTTAAAGATATTCAAAAAGCAAAAGATAAGCCGAATGCTTGCAAAGATAGTTTAGGCCATTTAAGAGTTGGCGCGGCTGTAGGCACAGGACCAGATACCGAAGATCGTGTAGAAGCTCTAGTTAAAGCCGGAGTGGATGTTATTTTAGTCGATACTTCTCATGGTCATTCTCAAGGTGTTTTAGATAAAGTTAGATGGGTGAAAGATAACTATCCAAATATGCAAGTGATTGGCGGAAACATTGCAACAGCGCAAGGGGCTTTGGACTTAGTTGCTGCTGGAGCTGACGGCGTTAAAGTAGGGATTGGACCTGGTTCAATTTGCACCACAAGAATCGTTACGGGTGTTGGCGTTCCACAAATTTCAGCGGTTTATAACGTCGCAGAAGCTCTAAAAGGTACAGGTGTTCCATTGATTGCAGATGGCGGAGTTCGTTACTCAGGAGATATGTGTAAAGCATTAGCCGCTGGCGCTTTCTCAGTAATGGCAGGTTCAATGTTTGCTGGAACTGAAGAGGCTCCAGGTGAAATAGAGTTATATCAAGGTCGTTCTTACAAGTCATATCGAGGAATGGGTTCGTTAGGCGCTATGGCGCAAAAACACGGTTCAGGTGATCGTTATTTCCAATCAAATAATGCGGCAGACAAATTTGTTCCAGAAGGAATAGAAGGCCGTGTTGCTTATAAAGGGATTTTAAGTGCCATCATTCACCAAATGTTGGGTGGTTTGCGTTCTTCTATGGGCTTAACCGGATGCGAAGATATGGAAATTTATCGTACCAAAGCGGAGTTTATTAAAGTGACTGCGGCTGGTATGACAGAAAGTCATGTTCACGATGTGCAAATCACTAAAGAAGCACCGAATTATCAAGTTAGCAAATTAAGTTAGTTAGTTAGTTTTTATCTTTAGCATTTTTTCTTTTAGGATCGCTTTATGTCTGCAGACATTCATTCTTCAAAAATTTTAATTCTTGATTTCGGTTCTCAATATTCACAATTAATTGCTCGCAGAGTGCGAGAAATTGGTGTCTATTGTGAGTTATACCCATTCGATTTGGCGGATCAATACATCCATGATTTTAAACCCGATGGTGTCATATTATCGGGTGGTCCTGAAAGTGTTATCGGAGATGATACGCCTAGAGCCAATCCCTTAATTTTTGATTTAGGCGTTCCCGTTTTAGGTATTTGCTATGGTATGCAAACTATGGCTCATCAATTAGGTGGAAAGGTTGGCTCGTCAGATAAAAAGGAATTCGGTTATGCCAAAGTACGACATGCAACCAAATCAAAATTATTAGATGGGATATTTGATCAAAATACCGACGGCAAAAATGAGTTAGACGTGTGGATGAGTCACGGCGATAAGGTGATCGAAATCCCTGAAGGATTTGTCACTATTGGCGAATCGGATAACGCCCCTTTCGCGGCAATGGCAAACGAAGATAAACAGTTTTATGGTGTTCAATTTCACCCAGAAGTTACACATACTCATCAAGGCGGTGCAATTTTAGAACGATTTGCGTTGGATATTTGTGGTTGTGAAAAACTTTGGACAGCCGAGAGTATTATTGAAAACGCAATCGCTGACATAAAAGAAAAAGTGGGTGATGATGAAGTTATTTTAGGTTTATCGGGCGGTGTTGACTCATCCGTAACGGCAATGCTTTTACATAGAGCTATTGGTTCACAATTAACTTGTGTATTTGTTGATAATGGATTGCTTCGTTTAAATGAAGGCCAGCAAGTGATGGATATGTTTGATGATGGATTTGGTCTTAAAGTAATCAAAGTAGAAGCTGAAGAGCGATTTTTAAATGCCTTAAAGGGCGAAGTTGATCCAGAAGCGAAACGAAAAATTATTGGTAGAGAATTTATTAATGTTTTCCAAATTGAATCTGAAAAATTAACTAATGCTAAATGGTTGGCGCAAGGTACAATTTATCCAGACGTGATTGAATCTGCAGGCGCAAAAACAGGCAAAGCTCAAGTCATTAAATCACACCATAATGTGGGTGGTTTACCAAAAGATATGAAGTTAGGTTTGGTTGAACCACTAAGAGAATTATTTAAAGATGAAGTTAGAAAAATCGGTTTAGAGTTAGGGCTTTCTTACGATATGCTTTATCGTCATCCGTTTCCTGGTCCTGGTTTAGGTGTAAGGATTTTGGCTGAAGTTAAAAAAGAATTCGCAGACTTATTAAGACTAGCAGACAATATTTTTATTGAAGAATTATACAATCACGATCTCTACCATAAAACCTCTCAGGCATTTGCTGTTTTCTTACCGGTTAAATCGGTTGGGGTTATGGGTGATGCTAGAAAATATGATTATGTTATTGCACTGAGAGCCGTTGAAACAATTGATTTTATGACCGCTCGATGGGCGCATTTACCTTATGAGTTTTTGGAATTGGTTTCGGGTAGAATTATTAATGAAATCGATGGTATTTCACGAGTGACCTACGATATTTCATCAAAACCACCAGCAACAATTGAATGGGAATAGAAACACAATTAAAAAGAATAATCTTTTAAGGACTATATGAAAGATCCAACTTATTGGATGGATAAAGCGTTAGCGCTAGCCGAGCTTGCGGAAAAGCAAGGTGAAGTTCCTGTCGGAGCTATTCTTGTGAAAGACGATGAAATCATTGGACAAGGTTATAATCAACCAATATCAAATCATGATCCTACTGCACATGCTGAAATAATAGCGTTACGTGAAGCAGGTAAAAAAATTCAAAACTATCGTATAGTTGATTCCACAATGTATGTAACATTAGAGCCGTGTGCCATGTGTGCAATGGCGATGGTTCATGCGCGAGTATCTAAAATCGTTTTTGCAACAAAAGAGCCTCGAACGGGAGCAGGTGGAAGTTTATATCAGCTTTTACAACACTCAGGTCATAATCATCGAATCGAAATTGTTGAAGGTGCTATGCAACAACAGTCTTCTGATTTGCTAAAACGTTTTTTTAAAGCTAAACGTTAACTTTTTTGGAAAAAGACAAGAATGTTTGAGTCAATACTCACTTTAATCATTGCAACTAGTGTCCTTCTCGGTTCACCTGGGCCTGCACCATTAGTTTTAGCAGCGACTAGTGCTTCTTTTGGTGTTAGAAAAACGATGCCTTTCTATGTAGGAATTCTAACAGGACTCATTTTTGTAATCTTAGGTTCTGTTTTTGGTTTGGCTATTATCTTAGAAAATTATCCGAAAGCAAAATTCTTGGTTCAATTGATTGGTGCAGGTTATTTATTGTTTGTGGCTTTTAAAATATCTAATATTTCGCAACTCAGTACAAAAGAAAAAACGCAGACTCAAACACCAGCACCAACTTTAGTAGATGGCTTCATTCTAAATTTATTAAACCCAAAAGCTTATGCTGCGTTTTTTGCCATTTTTTCACAGTTTTTAATACCGTTAGACTCAACAATTGCAAGTTATACTCTGACAGCGATAATTAGTTTTATTATGGCTGTTATTATCGACTTTATTTGGGTTTTACTTGGAGTAAGTTTAAAACGAATTTTTGAGAATAAGAAACAAGCAAAAATAGTGAGGCTTATTTTCTCTATCGTTATAGTGTTGATGGTATTTTTTGCTCTATTTTCTGCCTAATTAATTTTCTTTGGATTACTTTTTATTCAAGGCGATATCCGTTTAGACAGTTTCAATTAGCGCTGATGACTTTGTTTAACATCAATGGCAAGCCATGATTTAATCAGCGATTGATAAGGCATATCTCGTTTGTTTGCCTCAATTTTAATACTGTTTAAAAGCCCTTCTGGCAGTCTAAGAGAAATCGTTTTTGTGGATGCTTTTAAGTTAGGCATTAAAACTTGTCGAGCATTTTTCCAATTAACGTATTCACTAGAATCATTGATTTCCCAAAACTCTTTTTCTTCAGTTTCGGTTTTAAATTTGGGGAGTGCTTTAAGATTGCTCATAAATATTCCTTTCTTTCTTGTGCATATCACGAGCTGAAATAACACGAACTAAAGTGTTACTTGATCGTAAAGTAAACGTTACATGAAGGCGTCTAAAATCATTAGTACGCCCTAAAGCATGAAAGCGAACTTCATTTTTGCTGTGCTTTTGGTCAATTAAAACCAATAGAGGCTGGTTAAAAAAGACTTGCTCTGCTTCAAAGCGGTTAACATCATGTTTATCATCATTTTTGCGCTTGTTTCCAGCGTCCCAGTCAAATCCAGCTATCAGGTTCCAATCGATCATAAATGTATATTACAGTCATATACAAAAAAGTCAACAATTCTCAAAATCTCATTTTTCAGTTTGCCTTAAATCGGTGAGTTTTTGTTATGGTGTGTATCTTCAAAACTCTGATTATGTGAATACAAGACTTAATAATCTATAGCTAAACGATAGCTCTTATTGTGTGAATTGCAATTTTGCAAGAATAGAGTTAGTTTAAGCTCCTCAAGTTTGTATTGTCGGTAATAATAATTAATAGAGATATCAAATATGGACTATATCCAGCCTTTAGAACAATTCTGCCAAACGGTTCAAAAAAATAAAGATTCAGTTTATTTAAATCAACCTATTGCCGGTCAGTTAAAAACCTGGACGTGGACTGAAGTTGATCAACAAGCTCGTTCAGTCGCAAACGCTTTAATACAAATGGAGTTAGGTGTTGGTGCGCGAGTAGGCCTTTTATCTAAGAACTGTGCCGAGTGGATTATAGCGGATTTGGCAATCATGATGGCCGGAATGGTATCTGTTCCTATATACCCTAGCGCTAATCGAAAGACGATTAGTTATGTTCTTAGTGACAGTGGGTGTAAAGTTATTTTTATAGGCCGAATGGATGATTTTAAAGAAGCCGATGCGGGTATAGCGTCCGATGTTTCGCGTATCTTATTTCCCTACCCATCCGAATTATCCAATAGTGATAACGAACGAGTACTTAATTGGGATGAATTATTAAAAACTGAGCCACTTAACGAATTACCCAAACAAGATCCTGACGATACGATGACCATAACCTACACTTCCGGAAGTACAGGTAATCCAAAAGGGGTTGTATTATCGTTTAATAATTTTGCGTCGGCCGCGCAAGAAGCTGTCAATATTTCCAGTTTCACAGGTAATGACAGAGTGCTCTCTTATTTGCCACTTGCGCATATTACAGAGAGAGGTTTGGTAGAAACTACATCTTATTATGCTGGTGTAATGTTATTTTTTGTGGATAATTTACAAACTTTTGTAAAAGATCTAAAAATTGCAAATCCAAGTTTCTTTATCTCTGTACCAAGGCTTTGGAATAAGTTTCAAAGTGGTATTTTATCAAAAATGCCAGACAAAAAACTGCAGTTCCTACTTAAATTACCAATTATCAACCGAATAGTGGCTAAAAAAATACGTCAGGGATTAGGTTTTGATTCTGCTCGTACTTATGGTTCTGGCTCAGCTCCGATATCACCAGCGATATTACATTGGTTTAACCGTTTAGGTGTTTCCATTTCAGAAGGCTGGGGCATGACCGAAACTACCGGTTTATGTTGTACTAATGTACCGTTTTCTGAAAAAGCGATTGGCACGATTGGTAAACCAATGAAATGTGTTGAAATGAAATTGGGCGAAAACCAAGAAATCTTGATAAGAGGGGATGCCATTTTTAAAGAGTATTATAATAATCCTGTTGAATCAGCTAAGAGCTTTACCAATGGTTGGTTTCATACAGGAGACATGGGATCTGTTTCTGAAGAGGGTAATTACAAGATAATTGGTCGAGTAAAGGAACAGTTTAAATCAGCCAAAGGAAAATATGTAACACCCGCTCCTATTGAAAGTTTGCTGGGACGTTACACAGAAATTGAACAGGTTTGTGTTTTTGGTGCAGGACGAAAACAACCAATTGCACTCGTGGTAATGAGCCCTCAAACAAGAGAAAGAACTGAAGAAACGCACGAGCAATTATTAGAGACATTACAGCAAACCAATGAAAAATTAGAGAGCCATCAACGACTTGATCATCTTATTATCCTTAAAGATGAGTGGTCAATTGAGAACGAGTTGTTAACGCCAACACTAAAAATCAAACGTGCAGCGATTGAGCAGAGGTTTGAACATTACTTACATGAAAAATTAACGGAAAAAGTACTCTGGGAGTCCTAAATTATCTTTTGTTTGTTTTGCTAGGTAAAGTTAAGACCGTCTGCCTCTATTATCATTATTTGGCTTTTTAGAGCGTCGAGATTGATTTGGCTTGTTTTGCCTTCTTTGGTTGTTTTGATCATCGGTTCTAGGCGGTCTTTTTTTCTTAGGCTTGTTTGGTTTGATTGGTTGAAAGCTAGTTTTTGATGGCGGAACATCATGTTGCGGTTCAAACCCATCAATCAATTTTCTTTGAATCACTTTTTTAGTTAGGCGTTCTATATCGGATAATTGTTTAAACTCATCAGCACTGACTAATGAGATAGCTTCTCCAGAACTTCCTGCTCTACCGGTTCTACCTATTCTATGTACGTAATCTTCAGGAACATTAGGTAGGTCGAAATTTACAACATGAGGTAATTGATCAATATCTATGCCACGTGCAGCTATGTCGGTTGCGACTAAAACTTGAATACTATTGTCTTTAAATTGAGAAAGAGCTTTCACTCTTGCGCCTTGGCTTTTATTACCGTGGATAGCGAGTGATTTTATTCCAGCGGCAATCAGATGTTTAGTTAATCGGTTAGCGCCATGTTTAGTGCGCGTAAAAACCAAGACCTGTTGCCAATTGTTTGAACCAATTAAAAAACTTAATAGTTCAGACTTTTTCTTTTTATCGACAGGATAGACCCACTGTTCTACGGATTCTACCGTTGTATTTCTAGGGCTAACTGATATCTCTAGCGGATTATTCACTAATCCTTTTGCTAAAGATCGAATATCTTCGGAGAATGTAGCGGAGAACATTAAGTTTTGGCGTTTTTTAGGTAATAGAGCAATGATCTTTTTGATGTCTCGAATAAAACCCATATCCAACATTCGATCCGCTTCATCTAACACGAGGATTTCAACATGGTCAAATTTAACAGCGTTTTGCCCATACAGATCGAGCAAACGTCCAGGAGTCGCCACTAGAATATCGACGCCTTTTCGTAATTTCATCATTTGCGGGTTTATCTTCACACCACCATAAACTACGGCTGATTTAAGTGGTAGGTTCTTGCCATAAATTGCAACACTCTCGTGTACTTGAATCGCTAGCTCTCTAGTTGGTGTTAATATCAATGTTCGAATATGGTTTTGTTTCGCTGGTTGACCTTTAGATAAAAGCTGAAGTATTGGCAGTGTAAAACCTGCTGTTTTGCCCGTACCGGTTTGCGCAGCCGCCATTACATCTTTGCCATCCAAAACAGCGGGGATTGCTTGTGCTTGAATAGGCGAGGGTGTTTCGTAGCCTTGTTGGGTAACGGCTTCAAGTATTGGTTTGCTTAGGTTTAGTTCTGTAAATTTCATCTATATCAACGTGTTGCTAGCTTAAAATCAAAGATTACGATTTGAGCATTATTTTAAAGCGGTGATTATATACTTGTTTGTTAAAAGATACAGTTTTGATTGTTTGCTATTAACTTGAATTCTGCTTATACGAGCGGGTCGTAGGTCGGGTAGACAAAGGAAACCCGACACGATGGTGCAAGCAACCAAATTAGGTCAGTCAATAAGTTAAATTGTCGGGTTTCGCAAGCTCTACCCGACCTACGGATAATTTATTTTATTGAGAGGTGGAATTTAAGCTTGCTTTCTGTCTTTTGCTTTAATCATTTCAATGAGACTTTCAGCATCTTTTTTGTATTTTATTAATTCAGGTAGAAACGCTTGATAATGAATTAAATAGAAAGAAGCGACACGATTTATGTAGTCGGGATCATCTATCGCATATTCAATGAATCCATCGATATTTTGTGAATATGTGTACTCTGGCCACCAAGGTTGATTATTCTTCCAGTATATAAAATTATCCTGTTGATCTTGACTTCTTAGCTCATCGTCAGCTCTTACATTTTGCGTGCTGGTGGTGTAAAAGGCCGCAATTTGACCTACTAAAGAGTCATTTGAAAGCTCTTCTGAATCTATGTAGGTTTGCAAGAGACCATAACCTCTACGATGTAAAGAAAGTTCAGGAAAGCCCCTAATTACGAATGCCATTTTCGGGTTCTTATTATAGTAATCTCTATCAACTTGTTTA
>JQIA01000539.1_pt1 | contig 19398 bp, 12 predicted proteins | sample 811431 | NCBI WGS metagenome assembly JQIA01 (sample SAMN02998118, study PRJNA258478) | marine sediment metagenome | biome: marine; feature: seafloor; material: sediment; isolation source: oil-polluted sediment collected from 3 locations (0.5 km, 0.7 km and 0.9 km)... | place: USA: Gulf of Mexico ...
TTGTACGTCGAAAGTCTGATTGAACACTAAAGCGCAGTAGATGGGACTTTTTACGACGCCATCAATGTTCGGGAACAATATTAACGAAGTCGTCACCAATACTAAAAAAACTCAGGCAGCCTTTTCATTATTGTTCAATCAGCATCTGAATAAGTTCAGCCTCCAGCTCCAAAATAAGAGCTGAATATTCCTTCTGTAGTTTAACGGAATTTTTATTGTCCGGCTGTATCCAGAAAGCTAATGCATCATGGCACCTTCGGTAGTCCTCACACATATTCCGAAATTCTTTGCTCTCCAGAAAAAGTTTTTTGAGAATTTCTCTATAATCTGGAAAGCATTTGATAATAAACAATAAATCCGTATGATTCTCATTTGCCAAGAAAAGATTTCCTTTCAATATTTTTGATTTACATGAACAGAAAAAAGTAAAATTGTAAGTTATAAGTTACATTTATATTTATAAACTTTACTCTTATATATTATTATTATTGAATTTTGCCCTATTATAGGGTAGTTAATACCTAGGTGAAATATGTAACCCACTTTTTTTTAAAGAGATATTCACAAAATTTCTTTATAGGTCTGATTGAAATGAATGAAAAAATACCAACCATTGACCCGACCACCGATGAAATGATTTCCGACTTCACCATTGAAGAGATTGTACGACAGCATCAGCGTATTATAGCCAGCAATGAATTTCATGCGACAGAATCCCAACGGAAACTCTTTGATTTTGTACTTCAACAAGTTTTTGCCGGAGAATCCGATCAGCTAAAAGGTTACACCATTGCAACCCAGATATTCGGGAGAAATCAGGACTTTGATCAGAACACCGATCCCATTGTAAGTATCCATGCCAATAAACTCCGCCGTGCGCTGGAACGTTATTATTTAACAGCGGGTAGTAATGATCTGCTACGGATTGATATTCCCAAAGGAACCTATGTCCCTGTATTTTTTAAACACAACAGATCAAATGTTCCCACAACGAAAGAGAGCGAATTAAAACCCGTAATCTCAGATCAGGATTCCTGGCCAACGGTGTTAGTCAAACCGTTCAAAAACATGACAGGTGATTCAGACAGCGACTATTTTCTATTAGGACTGGCAACTGAGCTCTCTGTTGCTCTGTCCCGTTACCAGGATATTCGGGTGTTGATGTATAACCCGGAAGGAGAAAATAAAAGGGCTTCAGATTCCCCTGCCCGTTTTCTTGTTGAAGGAAGTGTTCACAGGGAGGAAACGAATATCACTGTGAACGTTTACTTAATAGATTCCGCAAAAAACGTGCAATTTTTTGGAGATACTCAAAAGACATCGATTGAACCCTCAAGGATAATCGCTTCCCAGGAAGAACTCACCGAAAAAATAGCCCTTACCATCGCCGGCGAGCATGGGGGCATATCCAGAACAATGGCCAGGGAGGCAAGGGCTAAACCACCGATTCAAACGACAACATATGAAGCCATATTGCGATATAATGAATATGACCGGTTTTTTAATGAAGATACCTATATTAAAGCTCTTGAGGCGGTGACGCATGCTTCTATAACAGAACCCGATTGCGGCCAGATCTGGACGCTGATGGGGCGTCTTCATGCAGATAGTATCGTCCATGAATTCTTCGACACCGATACAACCCTTGAGCAGGCTCTTTCCTATGCCGTCAAAGGGGTTATTATGAATCCCAACGATCAACGTGCAAGGTATATTCTGGCTTTCATTAGACTGTTTTGTGGTGAAATTTCCGCCGCAAAGGCCGAGGCCGAACGAGCTCTGGCCCTGAATCCGGTTTCCCTGTTCTATATGGATGCAATCGGCTATGCTCTGACGTTGCTTGGGGAGTGGGAACGTGGAACGATGCTGATAAAAAAAGCCCTGAGCCTCAATCCTTATAACCATAATTTTGTTTATTATGCATTTTGGCTCAATCATTTTCGTATGAAAGAGTATGAAGCGGCATATATCGAAACCATGAACTTAACGATTATCGAAAATTTCTGGGCGCCACTGGCCCGCGCCGCGACACTCGGACAACTGGGCCGGATTAAGGAAGGAGAAGTAGCCGCAAGAGAATTACTAACCCTTAAGCCAGATTTTAAGACAAGAGGGTGCAAGCTGATCAGGTATTTTATTAAGTTTGATGAAATCATAGACCGTGTTGTCGATGGGCTTGGTAAGGTCGGGGTGGTCGTGGAGTAATCATGGACCATCAGAAAAGTTGGGAGAACCACGTTCGACCTTTATTCATCATAAAATAAATTCTATCAATAAACCTTAAACAACATCAGCAAAAAATAAATATTACAGATAAGAGCAGCAACCGATAAAATACCGGTAGTGTTCACCTCTCTGCGATTTTTGATTTATTAAATTCCCAGGAAGCCAATTTATAAAACCCCTGAATACCTTCATAAACAGACGTGAATATTGTCTGTGATTTTTGTTGTTGGTAACTTCAATAGTACAAAGGCTGGGGAGGATCAGCACTTAATAAACAAGACATTTGACAGGGATCTGATAATGAAACTTCATTTTATTGTTTTTATTAATGATGTCACAGACTTCAATTGCAACATCGATATTAAGGTTCTTATATTGCTCGCATGCAACTATTGCCGGCTCTTTTAGAGTTAATTCAGCCGTTTTGTTATTAAAGTTGAAATTGAATCTTTTATACGGAATATTGTGGTTGATTATATTATATCTCAGGTTTCTCTTTACCCCTCCGTGAATAAGGCCCGGAACAGCAGTCATTGTGTTATAATAACCTTCCGCATTTAGCGTTTCACCGACGTAAAAAGGATAGTTTACGTTTTCGGTACCGGTAAGTTTTCTACCGACATAGGTATTGATCAAAAATCCTATTTCAGTCTGGTTGTCAGGGAAGTTTTTATCTTTTGCTGTGACAGTAAATTTAAAGGCCCCCCAGTTTTTGTTCTTACCGGTAATTAAACCAGACTTTGCGTTGAGCTTTAAACCGTTTGGGAGGTTTCCTTTTTTTATGGAAAAGGTATATTCACCGCAACCGCCTGATGTTTTGAGAGTACTGGCATAAGATTCAGGACTTTCAGCTATTGGAAAATATTTTGTTAGTATGGCTACAGGTTGTCCGCTGTTGTTCATTTTGATTAAATATGCACCGGTTGATTTTTTCATTGATGCGGTTTTTAGAAAAAACACACCGGGTTTCTGACAATTGAACACAATCTTAGAATAACCGGACGAACCACTGTTATCATCTTTTACCAGTTCGTTTTGCAGATCATCATAAAGAATAAAGTGCGTATCTGTTTGTGCTCCTAATCTGGAAGACTCGATGATTACAACATCTTCCGGCGTTGCTTTTGAAAGGTCCAGTCTGATGAAGTCTTCATCTCCGGGAAAATTGAAATTGTGCTTCTGACTACTTCCCGAAATTAATGTATTGGTTGTTGAAAAATCATTGTCGTTATTCTTTTCATAGGAGTCAGGATAATAATCGACAACGTTAAAAGAGATTGTTTTTCTAACAGCATTTTCAGGGTGAGACGCGTCATGAACTAAAACGTCAAATGTGTGTGCTTTATTACTCTTTATTTTTGTTGTACCGGTAACTGCACCCATATTGTTGATAGCTAAATTTGCAGGAATGTTGTCAGTTTTGACTCTGAATTTCCCACTGCCACCTACTATAAGAAGCTGTGAGTTATAGGTCTGCCCCCATAAAATATCAGGAATAGACGTTGCTGTTATCTGAAGCTGTTGTCCTGTATTTATCAGTTTGAGTGAATAATCACCGACATCATTTTTTTGTTCGGTTGTTTTTAAATAATAGAGTCCCGGTGATTTACAGAGAAATATGATTTGCGAATAGTTTTTGTTTTTACTACTCGAACCGGTCATTATTTTTTTAAATTCTGAGTTAAACAGAGTAAGGCGTGCACCTGTTTTTTTGCTTAATCTGTTGGCTATTATTTTGATTAAATCTCCTGATCGACAACCTGATAAATCAATACGTGTATAATCAACGTCGCCCTTAAAATTGAAGGTGTGTTTTTGTTCTTTTTTCCCCGGCGTTAAATAATTTGTCGTAAAATAATTATTATCACCTGCTTTTTCATACTCATCCGGGAAGAATTCGACCACTTTTAGAATTATTTTTTTACTGGTCGCAGTACCCGGATACTTTATATCTTCGATGATTACAGTGAAAGGGAGGGTGCCGGAAATTGCGGGTAACTTTCCTTTGATCAATCCTGAACTGTTTATTTTAAAATTTTTTGGCAGCCCATTTATTTTGAAACGATAATGGCCACTGCCGTCTTTGACAGAAATCTTGTGTGAATATTGATGATTGGTAAGGACATCCGGTAAAGTCTCTGTTGAGACACTGGTAGCAGGCCCTAAATCTTTAATACTTAATCCGTAGTCACCCGTTTTGTTATCAGGTTCAGAAATCTTAAGATAATAAAAGCCGGGATCTGTGCATTTAAAATAACGGGTTGATGATGTATTCCCTCCGTTGTTATTATCAGGTTTCAGGAGTTTTTTCTGATTGCCAAATAAATCAATTGATGTTTTAGCTGATGCTGAATTGACCGACGTTGATATGCAGATCACGTTGTCTTTTGGCGTTTTTGAAAGGTCCAGATTGATGTAATCGACATCACCATCGTAATTGAATGTGTGATATTGAAAAGTATTATCCGGTTGAATTATGTTTGATGTTTCGAAACTGTTATCATCTTTCGTTTCATATTGATCAGGATAAAAATCGACGACATTAAGGGTGAAAAACTTTTCATCAAAGATACCCGGGTAATCTAAATCTTTAACTTTCACAGAGAATAGATATTCTCCCTTTTTAAGCCCTGTATCATCTTTTATTGCCAGTAATCCATCTTTGGTGATTATTAGTTTACCTGGCAGGTTATGGGAAGAAAAATGATAGCGCTTACTTCCATGCATGGCTTTCAATTGAAAACTGTTTTTTCCTTTTTTTAGTATATCTGGAATGATCTTTGTTTTGAATTTTACTTTTGGGCCGGTATCAACAACAGACAGATTGTATTCACCCGTATTACGTGATGCTTCTTCGGCAAGAAGGTAATAAGTACCCGGTGTTTTACATTCAAACAATAATCTGGGAACCTTTTCAGTTGGTAAGCTGCTGAGGATTTTAGATTTGTTGGATCTGTACAAAGTGACAACAGGTTTTGTCGCCGCCGTTAATCGTGTAGCATGAATATCGATAATATTACCGGGAGTAATCCTGGTTAAATCGAGTGCTATATAGTCCTTATCACCTTTCATGTTGAATGTGTGATGTTGGCTCTTGTTTCCGGGAACGAGTCTGTTGTTGGTTTCAAAATCATCATCATCTGAAAATTCATATTTATCCGGGAAAAAATCGACAATTTGAAGGGTGAAAGTCCGTGTTTCAGAAATGCTCCTCCAGTCTGTATCACTAACAGTGCTTTTAAAGGAGTATTCGCCTGAGGGGACAGTCACTGTGCCTGAAATAATTCCCTTTTCAGAAAAGCTAAGCCCTTTAGGGAGGCCCTCAGCAGTAAAATGATAATTCTCACTACCGTCTATCGCGTTTAGAGTAAGTGAAATTTTTGATTTTTTCAGAACAGTTGGCAGGGATTGTGTTTCAAAGCGGGTACCGGGTCCTTTGTTGGATAGAGAAAACCGGTACTCACCGGTTTCACCGGAAGCCTCTGTCACACCGGCATAATATAATCCGGGTGAGGCACATTTGTACAGAAAATCCGCAACAGTGCCCTTGTCTTTGATTGCAATTGTTTTTAATGTCTTTTTTTCTGAAGAGTATACAGTGAGAACCGGTTTCACAGATGTTGTTTTTTTATGTACCGCAATATGAATGACATCATCGGGCAGGATCGTTTTTAAGTCTAATCTGATGAAATCGATGTCACCCGGCTCGTTAAATGAATGATTTTGATCATCGTCTTCCGGTAGCATAGTGTTCTCTGATTTTAAATCATTGTCGTTCAATGCCTCATATTCATCAGGAAAAAAATCAACAACAGTTAGGGTAAATTGCTTTTCAGTTGAAACATGAGTATTCGGGTCAATAACTATGACCGTGATATTGTAGCTACCTCTTGGGACAGTCGTCACACCGGAAAGCGCACCAGATTTTTCAAGTTTTAGGCCCGCCGGAAGATTTGCTGATGAAAAACGGTACTCTCCGCTGCCGCCGTCTCCTTTTATCAGAATATTTGCCTGGCTATGGTTCTTTATAACTGCCAACGCTTCTGTTATGAAACCAAGTGGAGAATACAGGGTAAAGAGCTCTTCTTTGACAATTTTTTTATCTTTAAAAGCTTTATCGAAAACGATTAGTTTAATATTATATTCACCGGGCAGGCCTTCCGGAACTCCTGTTATCAGTCCAGAACCATCAATTGAAAGACCCTTTGGAAGGCCCGTTGCCTTGAATTTGAAATCACCTGAACCACCAGTGGTTTTAATTTTTTGTTTATAGTCCACGCCTTTGACGGCAGGCTTGATGATCTCTTTTCGAAAAACCAGTTTTTCAAATACAGTGAGTTTTAGAATTTTTTCATACAGCTTAGCCTCGTTGAGTGTGTCGGAGACAATGACTCTGAATGAGTGTGTGCTTATATCGGCTGTAATTATACCTTCAAGGCGCCCTGATTCATTTAAAGAAAGACCTGAAGGAAGAGAGGTTGGATGGAAAATATATTCACCGCTGCCACCGGTAATATAGACTCGTGTTGAATAATCATCACCCTTGTAACCACATGGCAACGACTTTGTTGTTATTTCAACATGGCCACCCAGCCGCATGTCTGTTTCGCCAGCAAAAAGTATCGGGGTTGAGGTGATTAAAAGAATAAAAAGAATGTATATGGTGGTTCTAATAAATCTTATATCATCGTGAGTTTTATCCATTGTGTTCATTATTTAAAAGTTTTGATTTGACAGTAGTTTTTTTATTACCACTGTGTTTTGTACTTTTTCTGGTTTTATTCGTTGTTGAGTCTAAATTGGCAAGAGTTTGTTTGGCAGCTGTATGCCCAGAATTTGCAGCCTTTTTAAGAAATCTCACAGCAATGGTTCGGTCAGCTTTTACGCCTGTTCCGTTTAGATAAAACATGCCGATATTGAAATCCGCGTCTGTAAATCCCTGATCAGAAGCTTTTTTGTACAGCATATAAGCGATTGAAAAATCGACATCTACGCCTTCACCCAGCTCATACATCCTGCCAATTTTGTTTTGTGCGCCAGCATGGCCTTTTTTATCAGCTATTTTCAGAAGCCTCAACGCAACACTGTAGTTTTGCGGAACACCCCGGCCCTTATGATACATATCAGCAAGGTGGTATTGTGCTTGAGTGTGTCCCTGAACCGCAGCTTTCTTATACCATGAGACAGATTTGCCGATGGTTTTTTTTACACCCAGACCATCTCTGTACATTCTTGCCAGATAGTATTGTGCATCTGGCTCACCATAGTTGGCAAGAGGTCTCAGGAGTTTCTTCGCAGCGGCATATTTCTTTGCTTTAAATGCTTTGACTCCCTCCTGACAGATAACAGGGAATTTACTTTTTACAAAGGGGTAGTCATAAGGGGCAAGGAGCAGGAAAATGGTCAGGGCAGAGTGATAATCCCCAGCCTTGAAGGACTTTTGTCCCTGTTGATGTATAAGGTTTATATAGCGGTCGGCAACCTTGTCGTCTATAACCGTCATGGGAAGAAAGATATGAAATGCAGCCTCATAATCTCCTTTTTTGTATGCTTTGATACCATCCTCCATTTTTGCCAGGCAAGTGGCAGACATAAAGAGGGAGAGCAGTATTGTCAGTAGTATCTTTTTCATAAGCCTACAATAAATTTAAGATTGACTGTTAGCAACATCAATTTCATGATTCGGGATTGACATGGTGACTCGGAACTTCCTTTAGCTAATACACATTTTATGCCAAAATGAAGGATTTTTAAGCAGAGGAGTCACAATCCGGTCGTTTGATTTTTAAAGTGTTTTTAGAAGATAAAAAAATGTGATAGTGATACCCTTTTTAGGAGGGATATTGATGCGGTTGAAAGGTTACTTTTTTATCATTGGTGCAGCTACATTGTGGGGGCTTATTGGCCCTGTCTCCAAATTTGCGCTGGATTCAGGTATGGGAGCACTGGAAATTGGATTTTTCAGAGCTGTTATCGCATGGTTTTTCTTCGCTTTGCATGCCGTGAGTCTTAAAAAAATAAAGGTTAACCAGAAGGACCTTCCGCTAATAGTTATTTTCGGACTTATTGGTATTTCGATTTTTTATGCCGCTAATTTTATTGCTGTTGAAAAAGGCGGTTCGGCATTTGCTGCTGTTTTGCTTTATACTGCCCCGGCATGGGTGGCCTGTTTATCACCGGTCTTTTTTAAAGAAAAAATTACTGTAAAAAAACTGCTGGCTATTATACTGACAATTTCGGGTATTACCTCAATCTGCTTTTTGGGAAATGCCTCCGGTAGTGAATCGATTCATTTTAATGTAATTGCTATAGTCGCTGGTGTTATTTCGGGGCTTGCATACTCGATGTATTATATTTTCGGTAAGTACTTTTCAAAAAGATACGATGCCTACACACTCTTTTTTTATATCCTGCCGATAGGCGCTTTAGGCCTTCTGCCGTTTATCAGCTTTTCGCAAAAAACACCATCTGATTGGGCTGTTTTGATTTTTCTGGCATTTTTTTGTACCTATATTGCAAATTCTCTCTATTATGCAGGGCTAAACTGTCTTGAACCAACCAAGGCTGTTCTTACGGCAACGATTGAGCCTGTTATCGCAGCTTGTTTTGCCTGGCTTATCTGGAACGAGCTGTTCACGATTGCGGGATTTGCCGGTGCCGGAGTTATATTGGTAGGGGTACTCCTAACTATTTATGACAACTAATCAAAACTTTCAAAATAACTCGATAGCTACGTTGCTCAATGTTCGATGTGGCTCCGTTACTACGCTGCGGAGCAAGTGCCCTTGGGGTACAAGCATTGAGACGCCTTGCTCTCGAATTATTTTGAAAGTTTTGTATGCGATATTAGTTAAGTATTATGTATTTGTTTTACTGCACAGCAATTGACGCTTTCTGGAAGTTCCACTAATCTACAGTTCGTATCTTGTGACATCTCTTGTTTCTGAATTTACAATACAAAACCCCGGCTCTCCGTTTTTCCCCATGATTTCGCCAGGATTTAAAAAAATAACACCATCTCTGTCTTCAAGTTTGTATTCATGTGAGTGACCAAAACAGACAAGATCATATTTTCTTGTTGCCGCAAGGCCATCAGCAACTTCTTCCTGATGGGTAAAGGCGATCTTGAAATCATCAAGGTCAACGTGCCCTATGATGTCAAAAAGGGTAAGGTGTTCAACGATGGTAAGTGCTGTTTTTGTTAGCAGGTACTGGCTTCCGTCGTTGTTTCCTAAAACACCGTAAACAGGAATACCTGCACTATCAAGTTCTTTCAACATGAAGGGCGCTATAAAATCACCGCAGTGAATAATCAGATCGGCTTTTTCATCTTTAATAATTGCAAGTGCATCTTCAAGATTCCAGATATTGTCATGGGTGTCACTCATTACGGCTATTTTCATTTTGCCTCCGGTTACATCATATAATAGGGATCAACATCAACTGTAATTCTAATATCATTTTTTTTCAGACTTTTACCTGTTTCACTCACCAAAAGTGATGACAGTTTATGAAGCTGTGAAGGAATATCACTTTTTAACAGAATCTGCCACCTGTATCGGTTTGCCATTTTCGGGATGGCAGCTTCAATTGGGCCTAAAATACTTATAGATCCAAACGATGAATTGTTTGCCAATATTGCGTTATTTAAAAAATTTCCGGTTAGACTGGCATATTGTTTCGCCTGATTTCTATCACTGGCTGAAATTTTTATTTGAACCATCCTTGAATAGGGCGGGTAACCAAGGCTCTCCCTGAAGGTGATTTCATTGTCGTAAAATTTAAAAAAATTCTGTTTTTTAGCGGCAAGAATACTGAAATGCTCCGGATTGTATGTTTGCATAATAACCTTACCAGGTTTTGTTCCACGTCCGGCTCTACCGGCTACCTGAGCCAGAAGCTGAAAGGTTCTTTCGCAGGCCCGGAAATCAGGGAAGTTAAGCGACTGATCCGCACAGATAATGCCGACAAGCGTTATCCCAGGGAAATCATGCCCTTTAGCAATCATCTGAGTTCCGATAAGGACATCGGTCTTCTTTTCTTTTACCCCTTTTAAAATCTTAACAACTGAGCCCTTCATGGTTGTCGTGTCCTGATCCATTCTTGCCACCGATGCATCAGGAAAAAGAGCTTTAACGGCAGCTTCAATTCTTTCAGTACCAAATCCGAGATTCTTGATTTTAGATGAATTACAGGTTCTGCATTTAGAATTTGCAGCTGTCATATAGCCGCACATATGACATCTGTATGCATTGCTCCCCTGATGAAGTGTTAGTGACACATCACAGTTGATACATTTCATCGGCTCACCGCAGGTCGCACAAAGTGGGTAGTTTGCATATCCTCTTCTGTTCAGGAATAAAAGTACCTGCTCTTTTTTTTCAAGGGTCTCTTTCATTAATAATTCAAGGGGTGGTGTGATGAAAGAATGGATCCCGGGAAGATCCTGAAACTTTTTAAGGTCGACGATATCAATTTCGGGCATAGGTCTGTCACTGACTCGCTTTGTCAGCTTAAGCTCAGCAAATTTACCAGTAGTTGTATTGTGCCATGATTGAATAGATGGTGTTGCTGAACCTGACAGAAAAATAGCATCTGACAGTTTAGCTCTCACAACAGCGAGGTCCCTGCCGTTATATTTAAGTCCGTTTTCCTGCTTATATGAAGAATCATGCTCCTCATCGACGATGATGATTCCAATGTTTTCGACCGGTGCGAAGATCGCTGAGCGTGCACCAATAACGATTGTTACTTCCTTATTGGCGATGCGGAGCCACTGATCATATTTTTCACCCTTCGAAAGCCCGCTGTGCAGTACCGCAATGTTTTTACCAAATCTTCCCCGGAAGCGTCTTTCAGTCTGGGAAATAAGTGCAATTTCAGGAACAAGGACAATTGCGGAAAAACCTTTTTTGACAGTTTCTTCGATTAACCTCATATAGACTTCTGTTTTTCCGCTACCGGTGACGCCTGCAAGTAGAAACGGTGAAAAGCCCGCGCCGATTTTTGCTGACACTGTTTCCACAACATCACTTTGTTCTGGCATTAACACAGGTGCCGTATCAGGTGTGATGGTATCTCCAAATGGATCTCTGTAGACCTTTTTCTCAAAGAACTCAATGAAACCTTCGGCTTCTAAAAATTTAAAAAAGCCTGCTGCTGTTGGTATAATACCCTTAAGATTTCTGACAGAAATAATTTCTTTTTCTTCAAGGAGGTCGATAATATTTATTCTTTTTTCTGTGAGATTCGTTTTTGAAATACCATGGCCGGTAAATTTTACGAATCGCTCAGTTTTTTGTCCGACGGCATTTTTTTTCAATTCCCTTTTCAGTTCAATCAATTTTTTTTTTGCAAGAGTGTTGATTGTTGAGATTGAAACGTTTTCATTGTTTCGGATAAGTGCACCTGACGATTGCTCACTGATATTTAAACCGGATAAGACTGATATCTCAGGTTGGGAGATTTTTTTTTGTTTGATTAAAGCTTTTTGGCCTTTTGGCGTAATTACAGCAAAAGTGGTGTCATTGATGTTTATGCCGCCGGGCAGAGCACTTTTGATCACCTCTCCAAACGGGTATAAATAATAATTGGATATCCATTTGAAAAAAGGGATATGGGATTCGCTAAACAGAGGTATCTCATCAAGAATTTCAATGATATCTCTGGTTTTGTATTCAGGTGTTGTACCTTCAGGCAGGACAGAAGTGATATAGCCTGTTATTCGTCTTCTTCCGAATGGTACTAGAACTCTTTTCCCTACCTGAACTAACAGTAGAAGTTTTTCAGGTACCTTATAGGTAAAAGTTGTCTGTGTCGGAATTGTTACAGCAACTTCAATATATAGTTTTTCTACTGCCATTATTACCGTTCTGTTCAAAAAAATTTTAAGAGTGGAAAATAATGACTTGATATCATATTCACTCCGGGAAGAAAACAATATGGTTGCAAAATTATTGTGAAAACAATAAAATAGCGTGATTTTTAAAATATACTAATGATAACAGGAGAATAAAAAAATGACGGTTTATGTCGCAGATCACCCGTTAATTAAGCACAAACTTGGGCTTATGCGGAAAAAAGATATCTCAACAAAAGATTTCAGAGATCTTTCCGCTGAGGTTGCAAGACTTTTAACATATGAAGCAACAAAAGATATTACTGTTGAAACAAAAACAATTGAAGGTTGGGCAGGCCCGGTCGAGGTCGAAAGAATCAAGGGGAAGAAAATTACAATTTTGCCTATCCTCAGAGCCGGACTTGGTATGATGAATGGGGTTTTAAACCTTATTCCTTCTGCTAAAGTAAGTGTTGTCGGGCTATACAGAGATGAAGAAACTCTTGAGCCTGTGACTTATTATGAAAAAATGGCAAGTGCCATGGATCAAAGAATTGCTTTGATTCTTGACCCGATGCTTGCAACAGGTGGAACACTTCTTGCCACAATTGACCTTGTAAAAAAATCGGGTTGTACACAAATTAAAGGACTTTTTTTGGTTGCGGCACCTGAAGGAATAGAAAAAATAGAAAAAGCTCATCCAGATGTTGATATTTATGTTGCCTCTGTGGATGAGAGATTAAACGAAGTTGGTTATATATTACCGGGTCTGGGGGATGCGGGGGATAAAATTTTTGGAACAAAATAATTGATGGCGTCGTAAAAAGCCCCATCTACTTCGTTTTAGCAATTGGCCAGACTTTTGACGTACGGAACGTACTACTTCAAGTCTGGCCAATTACTAAATCTTGTATATGGGCCCTTTTCCATAGCCATTTCTAAATATGAATCGAAAAAATTAATAACTTACTGATAAAGCAGGGGGAAAAATGTCAGAAACGAGTTCATCTACAGAGTATAATTTCAAACTGAACGACTGCCTTTTAGGGGGACAGATGATGTTTGTCGCCTTTGGCGCACTTGTACTTGTACCTATTCTAACGGGACTTAACCCGAATGTCGCTCTTTTCACAGCCGGTCTTGGTACACTTATTTTTCAGGTAATCACCAAAGGAAAAGTGCCTGTATTTCTGGCCTCTTCTTTTGCCTTTATTGCACCGATCCAGTACGGGGTTAAAACCTGGGGTATTCCGGGAACCATGTGTGGTTTAGCTGCGGCGGGTGTTATTTATATCCTGTTCAGTTTTATTATCAAATTCGGTGGAGCACGTTTTTTACATAAGATTCTGCCTCCGGTTGTTACCGGGCCGGTTATTATGGTTATCGGGCTTGTTTTGGCACCAGTTGCCGTAGGTATGGCAAATGGTTCAATCGGTGATGGTCGGATAACTGGTAACACGGCAATGATTCTTTCAATGACGACTCTTGTGGCGACTGTTATTGCAGCCATTTTTGGTAAAGGGTTTATGAAACTTGTTCCGATTCTTATTGGAATCGTTGTCGGTTATATTGCCTCTCTTTTGATGGGTGTGATTGATTTTACACCGGTTCAAAATGCTGCGTGGCTGAGTGTTCCTGATTTTGTTGCTCCAGAATGGAATTTAAATGCTGTTTTATATATCATTCCTGTTGCAATAGCACCTGCAATTGAACATTTTGGTGATGTTTTAGCGATTGGCTCAGTTACAGGAAAAGACTATCTGGAAGATCCGGGTGTTGATAAGACAATGCTGGGGGATGGTATTGCAACCACTGTGGCGGCATGTCTTGGTGGGCCTCCAAATACAACCTACTCTGAAGTTACAGGTGCTGTTACACTGACCAAGGCTTTCAACCCCGCAATTATGACATGGGCTGCTATCTGCGCAATTCTTCTTGCTTTTGTCGGTAAAGTCGGAGCGATACTTCAGACGATTCCGTCTCCTGTGATGGGGGGGATAATGATACTTCTTTTCGGTATGATTACGGCTATTGGACTCAATACCCTGGCCAGATCAAAAACAGACATTACCGAACCCAGAAATCTTGTTATTATTTCACTGGTTCTTGTTTGTGGTATTGGTGGTATGAAGCTTACTGCCGGTAATTTTGCAATGGAAAAAATTGGTCTTGCAGGTGTTTTAGGACTTGTGCTTAACCTTATTCTTCCTAAAGGAAAGAAGCAGGCATAATACCGTAGAGTAAGAGAACTTCTATAAAAGACTTTTACAAAATAAAAAAGCCCGGATTTTTAAAATCCGGGCTTTTTTTATCGCTGTTTGACGTGACTATCTTTTATGGATAGGCATATAATCAGTAACTGCATTTCCAGTGTAGATCTGCCTTGGACGGCTGATTTTCCAGTTTGGATCATCTGCGCCTTCCTTCCATTGTGAAATCCATCCCGGTAGTCTGCCGATGGCAAACATAACCGTATACATATCAATCGGAATACCAAGAGCTCTAAGAACAATACCCGAGTAGAAATCAACGTTAGGATAAAGGTTTTTATCAATGAAATACTGGTCTGTCAGTGCAACTTCTTCAAGCTGTTCTGCAATTTTTAGAAGCGGATCGTCCACTTTTAATTTACTTAAAACAGTATCGCATAGCTGCTTCATTATTTTTGCACGGGGATCATAGGTTTTATAAACCCTGTGTCCAAAACCCATAAGACGGAATGAATCATTCTTATCTTTCGCTCTTTTTACTACAGTTGCTATGTCTGAACCGCTTTCCTGAATGCCTATAAGCATTTCAAGAACAGCCTGGTTTGCTCCGCCGTGAAGCGGACCCCACAATGCTGCAATACCGGCAGAGATGGCGGCATAAAGATTTACACGACCACTTCCAACAACTCTTACTGCTGCTGTTGAACAATTCTGCTCGTGATCCCCATGTAGAATCCAGAAAGCATTCAAGGCGTCAACAATATCTTCATCAATTTCATAGGGCTTTACCGGTGAATCGAACATCATGTTCAGAAAGTTAGCACAATATGAATAATCAGGTCTTGGGTATATAACCTTGAAACCATTTGAAATTCTATAGGACATTGCCGCAAGCGTTCTTATCCTTGAAAGAAGGCGTAAGAAAGTTTTATTTATGTCCAGATCGTCTTTTTGAAGTTCAGGGTAAAAACTTCTCAAGGCGTTGATCATTGAGGATAATATTCCCATTGGATGCGCTCTGCGTGGGAAATTCTGATAAAAAATCTGCATGTCTTCATGGACGAGAGAATAGTCATTCAGTGCTATTCTTGTGTCAGTAAGTTCTCTCTGGCTTGGAAGTTTTCCGTTGATTAACAGGTACGCTGTTTCAACAAAAGTTGATTTTTTAGCCAATTGCTCAACCGGAATACCCCTGTATCTTAAAATACCTTTTTCACCGTCCATGAAGGTGATATCTGAGGTGCAGCTTCCAGTATTTCCATAACCCGGGTCTAAAGTTATGTGGCCTGTTTTTTGACGTAGAGACGAAATGTCAATGCCTCTTTCACCCTCAGAGCCTGTGATGATAGGGAACTCATAGGTTTTGCCGTCTAAAATTAACTGTGCAGTTTGATCCATTCTCTTCTCCTTATATTATAAAGCCCTGATATTGAATTTACATCAGCTGTTTTTTCGAGGTAGATAATCCGGGGTAAATTTGTAAGATAGTAAAGAAGCAAAGTGATAATTTTCTATGAAATTAAACACGACCAGTCAATTATATCGCTTCCCCGAACCTCGAAATATAAAAAAGTCTAAATAAGACCGCTTTTTAGTTTTTTTATCAAGGCTGTAAACTGGTTTGCTGTTCTTTAATCAAATAGCGAACCACAGTATATATAATAAAATTGCCTATAGGTCAAGAGTCTCGTGGGCAAGCCGTTCAGAGATAAATAATCATGAATGAGAATAAATAGATGACTCTCCAAGCCTCATTTGTTTTATCTTGACAACATTGCTGCCAAGGCGTGCAGAAGCTGCAAGTTCATTAGTAAGGGTCTCCAATAAACCATTTTTTTCAAGCTTTGTCAGTTTTAGTATTATTTCTATCTGAACATGGTAGTCACGTGCAAGATTTCTAAAATACAAAAGAAGGGATGTTTTTTCAGGATGCTCCATGCTGCTGTCTACGATTCTGGCGGCTTCATATGAGATATATTTCGAAATATCGAGCATTGTTTTTAGCTTGCCCACTTCCATTTTTAAGGAATCTTCCAATTCAATGTTATTGTTTCTCAGTAATTCAGTAAGAAGGATGAATTGTTTTTCCAGAGCCCCTGTCACGATTCCCATAATTAGAGCATCTTCAATATCACGAAAGGGGAGAACAAGGTCGTCATACATTGTGTCCCTGTTTCCAATTAGAGCATTTTTTGGCACCGAACAATCGGTCAGGATAATACCGCCATGAGGAGAAGGCTTGAAAAAAGGTAATTTAATCGGTTCTGCTATTTCGACTCCTTGAGTCCCCTTTGGAACAATATAGGCGCTATATAATTTTTTCCCGGAGTCAATGCCGGTGACCGCGATGACAATAAACAAATCGGCAATTGGCCCGTTTGTCAGATATGTTTTCTCGCCATTCAATGTGTAGCCATCAGAAAGTTCTTCCGCAACAGTTTTAAGGTGTTTTGGGTGTGCGCCGGTGTTTGGTTCAGACACGGCAAAGCAGGTCGTCATTTCACCCGTTGCAATTTTAGGTAAATACTTATCTTTTTGTTCTTCTGTACCAAATTTATTGATGATAAAATGAGCAGAAAGCTGGTGGATAAGCCAGGAGAGCCCAATGCCGATGTTGTTCCCGTTTTTGACAAGCTCATGTCCGGCCATTGAAATAGTTAGAGCACTTCCGCCTGAACCACCATATTTAGTAGGGATTCCAACGGCTAAAAGTCCTGCTTCCCCCATTTCTCCCCATAGTTTAACCGGAAATTCATCTGATTTATGGAGGTCGTCAAGCTGAGCAATATTCTCTATGGCAAATGTTGCCACCTGATCGGTGATTATTTTGATGTTGTCTGTTAAGAAGCTTGTCATTGAATGAACCTGTTATGAAATAATGTTGTAATCTATAAATGATAATAATATCAAAAAAAAATATTGATGTCTATTAGATAAATTTTACTCTATAATGGCAAAGACACTTCTAAAGATATCGATGCTTAGCCAGCTCTGGCAGAAAAAAGAATATATTCTATGAATTCGATTAAAGTTTTCAGTCCTTGTGAACGAAATAATAGTACACCGGTCTCTATTTATTCAGACCTTGATGCTTAGACAGTTTATCTTATTTTAATACCTGAATTTAAATAATGAGCTGATTATTTATGTTTATATAAAATCTATGAGGCGATTATGAAAAGACTAAAAATACTTATGCTGGCTGTAGCTTTTATGTTTTTTGGAAATACTGTTTTATTTGCTGTCGACAAAGAAACAACCGTATTAGACCAAACTAAAACTGGGCCTGAGCGTGAAGAGTATGTCGTTTCAAAGCTTAAATCATATTTTCAGAGGAATCAGAATTTTCGTCAGCTTAAATCAGGTGCTCAACAAAAACCTGGAAGAGAGATAACGCTTTTACTGAAAGAAGCAGCTCAAAATTATGATTCATGGAGTGATGAGGCCCGTGAATATGTTCAGATGTTTTTAAAAAGGCCAACTGACACTTCGAATGCATGGCCATGGGATGGTGAACCGAGTTTTTATCTCCCGGCTCCAGTACTTTCCTTTGAACCGGATGTCGGAACCTATCCTGCCATAGGGGATAAATTCAAATTCTGGTATGTTACACATACGGATGCTGATGGTGGCGGAACAAGTCATGAGACAAATCTGGACTATGTCAAAACAATGGCATCGGCATTTGACACAGTTTATGCTACAACCATCAACACTATGGGGTATCCCGTTCCTCCGGATGATTCTGCGGCCTCAGATAATGGCGGTGATTCAAAACTCGATATTTATGTTATGGACTGCGGTGCCTATAACATATATGGATATACAGTCTCTGAAGGTAGTGGATCGTCAAGCCCGTCTTTTATGGTGATGGATAATGATTATTCGGAATTTCTCGCATACAATGATACTGAAGAAGAGGCTATGCAGGTGACAGCTGCTCATGAATTTCACCATGTGATTCAGTTTGGTATTAACATTGATGCCTCGGCCTGGATTATGGAGGCAACATCCACATGGATGGAAGATCAGGTGTATGATGATATTGATGATAATCTTCAGTACCTGAATAGCTCAGTAGGGTTCTTTTTAAACCCTCATCAGTCTATTGATTCAGAGTTTCAGTGGTACAACAGTTGGATTCTTCTTGAATACATGGAGACTAAATGGGATCAGGATACGGTAAAGAATATCTGGCTTAACTACCTTACCATAATTGATGATGGGACTACCGCTGTGGTGAGTGCCATTGAAGATGAAGGGGACTCTTTCCAGACTGCATTTAAGGATTTTTCAACCGTAAATTTTGATCAACAGGGATTTTATACAAATCATTCGTTGTACAATACGGTTTACATTAGCAATGAGGCTTCCGGAATAGGTTATAACCTCGGCTATACATCAGCTTCTTCAAATATATTTGAATCCGGAACGATTGCAATTAGCCATCTTGCAACACAATATTTTAAATTGACCCCAGGTACTTCAACAGGAACAGGTGATGAAGATAAATTAACAATTTATATTAACGGAAGCAATGGCAGGAAAATAGATGTAATTCCGATTATCACCTCGGCTGATAACAATGTTACACAGGAACCTATCAGTCTTGACTCATCAAATGACGGCACTTTGGTTGTTGATGATTTTAACAGGTCTTCCATTAGTTCTATAGTATTTGTACTGGTTAATTATTCAACGAATGAAGAAGGCTCAACTTTTTCTTTGCGGGGAGGCCTTGGTGTTGACGGTGCCGCTAATGATACACCTGATGCGATATCAAGCTCTAGCTCAAGTAGTAGTGGGGGGTGCTTTATAGATAGCCTCAGATAACATTTGAATTATACTCAAATCTCTTCACCTCCTGAAAAGAATTCTTCTTAACAGTTGTTGATTAATTTTTCAGCTGTCATTATTTTGTGCATTAAAAAAGCGCAACATATGATACAAGTTGTCCAAAATTGTGATTTTCAACTGACCATTGTTAAATAATTATTAAAAAAAGGCTGTTACTGAAAGTGGTGGATAATAATTCGAGGCTTGTTTATTCGACAGGCAGCAGCGGCGTTTGTGAAATTTGCAAAAAAAAGATTCATAAATGTAAATGCAGCAAAAAGAGACAGG
>JQIA01000540.1_pt1 | contig 19392 bp, 4 predicted proteins | sample 811431 | NCBI WGS metagenome assembly JQIA01 (sample SAMN02998118, study PRJNA258478) | marine sediment metagenome | biome: marine; feature: seafloor; material: sediment; isolation source: oil-polluted sediment collected from 3 locations (0.5 km, 0.7 km and 0.9 km)... | place: USA: Gulf of Mexico ...
CGTGAAGCGTGACATATTTAAATGTCCCGGAGACGGGGTTTATTTTTATGGTCTGTTTTTCATTCAGGCTGGCCAAGGCGATACCCGTGTAGTTACCGCCCAGTTTTTTTGTCCGGTTATCGCCTTTCCCATCCGTAAATACGGAAGATTGCTTTTCACAATTTTCAGCGCTGATTGCATATGTAACATTAAAAAAAAGAAGGGCTATAGCTAATAGAAGAAACAATTTTTTCATTCTTGTACTCCTTATTCCAGGTGAATTTAAATGTAAAAATTCTTCGGATGGTTATTAATCAGACTCTTACGGATGTAGGTTTTATATGTAGGTTATAGCAGGTGCTGCCTGCCTTCGAAAACAATAGGTGTATTATATTCTTATTGGTACTACTTTACAATAAAAAAAAGATCGCGTGGTAGTGTCAAAAATTTCATTTACTACCTATTACTATTTCATTCTTCCATAAAATTTTGACACTACCGGAATGACATTGAATGACAACTAAAAACAGACATCGTATCTGATGAATGAGACATACTTAGCGCACGTCACAGCAACAGGAATTTAAGGCCAGCATAGAGATTGGCCTTTTTACTAAGCCACCATGATTAATTAAAAAATATTGACAAAATGAAGTAATAGCTTTATCGTCTTCAGGATGTTATTTTTTAGAATTTCTCATCAAATGTCTTCATAATTACCAGGTAAAAAAAACAGATCTGTTTTCGATATAGTAAAAGAAATATAAATAATAAAAAACGTCATATCTGTAAGAGTTTTTCAGAATTTTAAGCGCACTACCGTTGTTGACAGGTTGTTACGAAATGAAGATTTCGTCAGGTTCAAGACGGAATTAAAATGGCCACAGATATATGGGTCATATTCCGCTGCTAATACCTGAACCTTAGGCTTACCACAATGCACATCTTGCGGTTGATATCTTAATTTAATGTCGGGTGCATTTTAAACATATTAGTGATTTCATAGTTAACTTTTTACAAGGCCATCAACTTTAAAGATCCATGGAGGTAGTTTTATGGAATTAAGAGAAAATGAAATTGTCGATCAATATGAAAATTCAGTGTCTGAAAGCCACATCGTAACGAATCCATTATCTTTTGACACACCAAATCACACTGAATTTTCTTTAATATCACCCAAGCCGGCATGCTATGATCTGAAAAATTTCGTTCCCTTTAAAATTAACAGACATTTGTTGATGAAGATGGGGCTGGACTACAAGATCCATAACGATGTTGCCTCAAAGCTTGTTGAGGGATCAGAATGGTTTAACACGCTGTACGAAAGCCAGAATCTCACGCCTGGCAGCCATTACATGGAAGACCTTACCGATATAAATGAGGAGCTGGAGATACATAACTATACCGGCATGTGCCCGACAAACGTACTTGAGGTGTCGCCGTCAGGGGGATCTTGTGCTGTTGCCTGCCAGTACTGCCTTGTAACCGATGGCAACCATGTAAAACCGATCACGGTATACACAAACTATGCTGAAAAGCTGGCGAACTCGCTGGAACGTAATCGCGATAAATCAATATTTTATTATTTTTCCCCAAAAACCGAGGCATTTTCAGAGCCACACCTTTACAATGGACTGGCACATGATATTATGCGGGCTTTTGTAAATCACTTTGACAAACATCCGGATTCTGCAGTACGTATCTTCATAGCGACCAAGGCTGGCACCCGGCATCTTGAGATCCGGGATAATGGCGATTCCCTGTACGATCTTATGGGCAAAATAGCTTCTAAAATCCAGGTAAACGGCAGTATCGGCATTATGCCCAAATATCTCCAGGATGTTCTGGAACCAAATGCAGCAACTGTGGCAGAGCGGCTGGATGTGCTTGTTCAGTGCCGTGAGCTTGGCATGAGTACTGAATCTGTTCTTTGTCAGCCATTGATACTGCCATACCTGACCGATGAGAATATAAACAATTACATGTCGCAGCTGAAGGCGGCAGGCGTTACCAACATAAAACCCGAGTTTTTAACAACTGAAGTGAGAAATCTGGTTATCCTGGCACAATACATAAACCACTTTGATCCAAAGATCATCAGTGATTTTTTTCATCCCTATCTGGGAGATGAGAACCAGGACCACGTTAAACAGAGATCAAGACTCGCGCCCAGAAAGGATGTGTGCGTAAAACATCTTGAAAGGATAAGAGATGCCGCAGAGCAGCACGGCATAACAATCAGTATATGCAATTGGGTAAAAAGCGAGTTAAGCATTGAGGCTGAATGGGTGAAAAGTGTGGATCGTGGATCAGCAGCAAACGGTTACCGATGTCTGGGCTATCAGACAAACCTCTTTCCCAAATAATTTTATATGAAAGAACGCTTTATCCATAAGATTTCTTTCATTTTTATTGTGGTCTCTTAGAAAATCTAACAATGGCTAAGGGAAAAGTTCCATCTACTTCGATTTAGTTAAGGATTTAATGCTGTTGTATGACTCTTTCAACTAAAATACATGAAAGTTTTGCAGCTCGTGCGAATTTACATCCGTCACATCCTGCAATCTTAACCGATGATGGCACTCTGACATGTGCTGAACTGAACTCAGTCGCAGATCTGCTTGCTCTGGAACTTTATAAGCGGGGCATCGGAACTCAGGAAGCTGTTGGCGTTCTTACAGAACGGTCTTCTGACCTGCCGGCAGCCTTTTTGGCAATCCTCAAGGCCGGCGGGGTCTATGTGCCCATGGTTGCAGATCTGCCGCCAGACCGCCTGGCAAGCATTGCAGGACAGGCAGGGATCAAAATAGTCATTGCTCTTGACGGCATAGAATTGCCTCCGTCCCTTCTTGCAGCCTTAACCATAAATGGCGCTGATTCTCATACCGGTGAATTAAGCTCAGTGATAAGGCCGGAAAAAGTATCCAAAGACAAAAATGTGAGGAACACCTCTCTTCTTCCGTCAAAAAAACCGGGGAAGATGACCGATCTTGCAGCAATCCTGTTCACATCCGGATCAACCGGTATGCCAAAAGGTGTTATGCTCCAGCACGACGCCTGTGCAAACATGGCTCTTGGCCATATTGAAGCACATGGAATCAGCAGTGATGACAGGATCCTGCTCTCAACGTCACCCGGTTTTATCTTAGGTTTCCGGGAACTTTGTCTTCCCTTTATGTCCGGCGCAACGTTTGTGCCGGTATCTCGTTCCACCATTAATAATCCGGATATTCTGCTGGCAAAGATGGCGCAGCATTCCGTATCAATAGCCATGTTTACACCCTCCTATCTTCGATTACTTAAAGGCGCTGTGCCCCAGGGCCTGCGCTGCATTATCACTGCCGGAGAACAACCGGATGCTTTTGATGCCAGACACTACGCAAAGCACCTTGAGTACTGGAATGTACATGGTGCAACAGAGGTGTGTGGTACTATTTGTATGCATCGTGTCGATCCGGATGAACAAGGCGTCATTCCAAGTGGCAGACCCTTTGCCAACACCAGTGTTTACCTGCTTGATGATAATGGCAATGAAGTCAAAAACGGTGAGGTCGGTGAAATTCATATTGTCAGCGTCGGCGTGTCGCGCGGGTATTTGAATCAACCGGAGTTATCCGATAAGACCTTTATTAAAACGCGCTATGGTCGGGCATATCGTACGTACGACCTTGCCCGGTGGAACAAAAATGGCGCGCTTGAAACCCTGGGCAGGACCGATGATGCCATCAAGATTTCCGGGCAATCAGTCTACCCTGGCGAGATTGAATCGGCCCTTCAAAGCCACCCGAATGTCAGACAGGCAAAAGTCATGCAGCATAAGGGCCTGCTGATTGGGTGCGCAGAGTGCTCTGAGTCTAAACAGAAGGTGGACTGGCGCGAATTTCTTGGTAAAACACTTCCATCTTACATGATTCCGGCACAGATTATAGAGCTGCCAAAGATGCCCGTAAATTCCGCTGGCAAACTTGACCGAAAATCGCTACTGAAAATAATAGAATCAGCCCTGAACAATGAGCGTATACAGAAAACAGACACCGAACCCCGGGGCGAGCTTGAAGTGACAATTGCCGCTATCTGGGAAGATGTAATAAAATTCCGTCCTGTGCCAAGAGATACGAACTTCTTTTCCCTTGGTGGAACGAGCCTTATGGCAATTGACGTAAGCAGTCGTTTGCACAAACTTGGGTTTAATGTACCTGTGCAAATGATGCTGACAGCGTTAACAATAAAAGAATTAGCCAGGCGATGTGCGAATCAACAGAAGCAATCCCGTTTGAGCCGTACACCTGAATCCGAAGATATAGCAACGATGGATCAGGAAAGTTTCTGGCTTGCCGCTAAGATCGGTATGACACCGGCAGCATCCCACATCGGGCGGGTCCTTGCGATTCGTGGCGTGGTGGTCAACAGGAATCACTGGCAATCGGCATGGACGCAATTACTCAATCACCATGCTGCACTACGCACCCTTTTTTATTCTAAAAACGAAGAAGCGCCTCTTCAGTGGCGAACGGCAGAACCCCGGGAACTTTTACAACACAAAAACCTTATCTTTGACGCCTGCTCATCTCTTGCTGATGCGCAAAAGATTGCATTGCATTGGCGTAACAAAAAATTTGACCTCAGTAAGGCCCCTCTTGCCAGAGCCGGTCTGATAACTGTTGATGATGAGAACCTGACTCTTTTCTGGTTTGTTTTTCACCACGCTGTTGTAGATGGCATATCAGCCCGGTTGATTCAGGATAATCTGCTTGCACTGCTCGGCAATCGACAATTGCCGCCTGCGCCCAATGGGATCGCCATTGCCAGCCATACAGAACAGCAATATCTTGCGTCAGATCGTGTTGCACATGACCGCAAATTCTGGCTAAACAGGTTTGATACCCTGATCCAAAGAGGCAGTGAAGCCTTTGATGATCAGATCAATGATCGCCAGAGGCCGGTTGTGGCCAGTGGTCGTGGGGCAGAATCACTTATTGAACATCTCGATGCCGACACAGTTCAAAAACTTGGACATATGGCGAAACGTTATGGTGCCGGCCTTCACGGACTGTTGCTCGCAATTTTAACAGCAGAGACCAGACGTCGCACAGGGGCCAGCGATGTAATAATCGGCAATGGCATCTCTGTTCGTCCGGCGGGATGTGAAACTGCAGTGGGGCACTTTGTTAATCTGCTTCCTGTAATCCTTCTGCATGATGGGAAAGAACCCTTTGCAGAAGAACTTCGTACAACTCAGTCCGCTTTAACTGAAACAGTGGAACACTCAGCATATCCGGCGGCGCAGCTGTATCGTGAGTTTCGGCAGCAGCATCCTGAACTTCGACCGTCACGCCCATCTCTCTTTGACATCGCTCTAACTGCCATCCCGCCACGCTATAGTACAGATACTGAAACCGGAATTACGTTAGCCCCCCAGCCATTACCGGGAGAACCGGAACATCCGGCTGCGGGACTGGATCTTTTATTCAGCCATGAACCGTGTTCTGAAGCTGTTCCTGGTGATAATAACGACGGCAATGGCGGCATCAATCTCCACCTGAGCTGGAATCCGGATGTCTGTTCAAAGAAAAGTGCCAAAGCATGGATCGCTGGCTTTGCAGCATGGGCTCGCTGGCTGTCAGAAAAACCCGAACGATTCGAGCAGCCGCTTCCGGCTCTGCTCCCCCATGAAACGAAATTAATAGAGCAGTGGGAGACGGGGCAGAACCAGCCACGTAAGAATAAATTCAGCCACGAACTCTTTGAAGCATTTGCAGTTCAATATCCCCTGCGGCCCGCAGTGGTAAGCCGGGAACAGGTTGAAACCTATGCGCAACTAAATATCAGAGCAGACAAAATTGCGACTGCCCTCAGGCTTCATGGTGTTGGGAAGGGAACAAGGGTTGCTGTACTCACTATCGGTTCTTCTGATCTTCCTGCAACAATACTGGGAATATGGAAAGCCGGCGGGATCTATCTGCCACTTGCCCACGAATTGCCTGCGGTACGATTGGCGGCAATGAGCAAAGATGCAGATGTGAGCCTGCTTGTCGTACTTGACCAACTTGAAGTGCCAAAAGCGCTGGCAGAAGCCATCACAACAATCACCCGGTTTGAGGATTGTTTAACTGCTGACCCGGCTGTGCAAAACCTGATCGATTCAAATTCAGATAGCACCAATAGAGATAGTTACGGGGAAGAGATCGCATACATAATATATACCTCAGGCACCACGGGAATGCCTAAAGGCGTTCCGGTAACCCATAAAGGATATATCAATTGCATCCTTGGGGTAGCTGAGGAAGTTGGCCTTTTACCGGATGACCGTATGTCAATGGCTGCAACCGTTGGTTTCGATGCTTCGCTTTGGGAGCTTGGAATGACATTATTGAACGGAATCGCCATAGTACCAGTGTCTCATATGCTCAGAGATGATCCATGGCAACTGAAACGTTTCTATAATGAACTTGGTGTCACCATTGCCTTTCACACCCCATCCTATCTGCGTATCAGCGAGCAGATTCCCTTTAAAAGTCTGCGTATTCTGTTTACAGGCGGAGAAGCACCAAACCATCGGGATGTACACTTTCATGCGAATCATCTTGATTTCTGGAACTGTTACGGCCCAACCGAAACGGCTATTGTTGCTTCACTTACAAAACTCATTAACAAACCAAATCCGACAAAACCTCTGTCGGTTGGCCGTCCTTTGCCTAATGTCCACTTTTCACTACGTCATGGGGACGGATCTCCGGTTCCTCCCGGTGTACAGGGCGAGCTGTGGATCGGTGGTATGGGCGTTGCTCATGACTACCTGAATCGCCCGGAACTGAGTGCTGAACGCTTTGTAAACCTGCCGGATGGACGTTTTTACCGTTCCGGCGACTACGGTAGCTGGAATGCAGAAGGTAAACTTGTGATCAATGGCCGCATTGATCATCAGGTCAAGCTGAATGGTCAGCGGGTGGAACCTGGCGAGATCGAACAGATACTTTGCACGCATCCGGATGTTGAGGATGCAATTGTACTTGTCGAAGATCTTGATTCAGGCATGAAAGTAGTACGTGCATTTATCTACCCAAAGAATCCGGGATCCGATAATTCTGCAACGTCTGAAACCGTGCTGAAAGACTTTCTTGTTGAACGCCTCCCGACTCATATGCTTCCTGCCGGCATCACAACAATTGACAAGGTGCCACTGACGCCTGCGGGAAAAGTTGATCGCATGGCACTCCTTGCGTTTGAGAAACAACGGATTAAAAACGATTCAGGCGAAGCACCACAGGGCCGGCTTGAAAAGCGCATAGCTGCAATCTGGTCTGATGTACTTGGCTTTAAAGTCACACGTCATGACAACTTTTTTGCACTGGGTGGCAACAGCCTTCTTGCGGTTAGAGTGGCGCACCAGATATCAGAGGAACTAAATCAGTACATAACAGCCCGATCACTTTTTGCAACGCCCACACTTGCAGGCTTTGTTAACAGTATCAAGTCACAACCAAACAGAGATAAACCACTTAAAATTAATACAGAGCCAGATCATGCATCCGAAGGCGAAAAGGAGTTCTGGATTGCCGAAACAGCAGGGCTTGACACCCGGACGTTCACCATTCCGGTTCACTGTATTGTTATGGGCAATGTTGATCATGATTCCTGGCAAAAGGCCTGGTCAACCCTGGTCAGCCGCCACGAAGCATTGAGCACTTTTTTTACGAAAAATGAAAACGGTGAATTGATACGTAAGAGTGCATCCCCGATAACAGACTCGCTGGAATTCACAACGATGCCCTGCAAAGCCGATGCACTGGCTTACATCCGGCGCCGCCAGAGAGAATCGTTGCCAATGGATGCTGCGCCACTCTGGCGTGCAGGACTTGTCAAAATAAAAGCTGTTGAAACAGACGTTCAGAAGACTCATTTTTTCTGGCTGGCTCTTCACCATTCAATCGGAGACGGACAGTCAGTCAATACTCTTTTAAACGAATTTAACACCCTGCTTGATAATAAAACCTTACCCCCTGCAGGAGAAAGTGTAAGGGGACTGGCTGCCCGCGAGCAGGCATACCTTGCTTCAAAAGATGCGGCCAGTGATGCTGAATACTGGAATGATATGCTCAGGCAAGTTCCTGTCGCAGCATTCAGGGAGTGGCCCCTTGATAAAGCACGATCCCCGCTAACGCCAACCGGGAATCACCGTCTTGAAATACTTTTTGATTCACAGACAAGCCGGAAACTGAAAGTTCTTGCCAGGGAGCATAACGCAACACTTCACTCTGTCATGCTTACCCTTCTTGCAATGGAGACCCGACGCAGAACCGGCCGATGCGACATATTAATCGGCACCACTGCATCCATAAGGGAGTCAGCATCTGATGCACAGATTGTAGGTTATGGTGTAAATATGCTGCCATTGCACCTTGTCTGTTCAGAGGAAAAAAGCTTTGGCGATCTGATAAAACGGACACAGGAGACCCTTGCCAGGGCCTTACAGCACGCACGATACCCTTTTTCCCGCATATGCCGTACTTTCTGGAATGAGCAGCCGGAACTGAGGCATCCCCAACGTTATCCTCTTTTCGATATCGCCATAACCGAAAATCCGGGAAGAGGCGATTCAAAAACAGAAAAAAATGACAGCCCACAACGTTTTATGCAGATATCCGGAGCAACGGAAAATGTTGGGTACGAACGAACCAAAGTATCACCGGGACAGGATATGGTTCTTATCCACGAAAGTTTAGACAGCGGTGAAATCCTGTTAAAGCTGCATGTCAATGCTGCTGTCTACACTGCCGAAACTTCACAAAACTGGGTAGAATCCATTGCCGGATGGGTACGCTGGATCACCAAAGAGAAATCCCGTGCAGACAATCCACTGCCCCGGCTTCTGCCGGAAGAGCAGGTTCTTCTTGCCGAACTTGAATACGGGAAGCGCATTCAACGGCCGGGATTACGTTACCACGAGTTGTTTGAAACCGTCGTTGACCGCCAGGGACAGGCTGATCTACCCGCTGTTGTTACGCATAATGAAACCATCTCCTATAAAGCGCTTGATGCAAAAGCCAACACAATTGCCCACGCACTTGTAACGCACGGCGTAAATCACGGCGATGTTGTAGCCGTTATATCAGGCCGTTCGCCTCAATTACCGGCAGCAGCCCTGGGAATCTGGAAAGCAGGTGCTGTTTATCTGCCGCTGGCGTTTGACCTGCCGCCGGAACGCCTGGCCTTTATTGCCCGTGATGCAGGGGTTTCACATATCATCGCACTGGATGGTGTAAGTGTTCCGGAACTATTGACCCATGACCGTCCTGTGGCCATACGCCCGGAAGACTTTTCAGAAAAATTCTGCCGTGAGAACAGGAAAAGGATTACAGGCAATAATAACACTAAAGATTGCAGCTTCGGCAAGCCGGATGATGTAGCTTACATTCTCTATACGTCCGGTTCAACCGGCGAGCCAAAGGGAACCCTGATCGGCCACGACAGCTACGTGAATCTTGTCCTGAGTGCTGTTGAAACCTATGATCTGACAAATGCCGACCATTGCCTGATGTTTGCATCCCCCTCTTTTGATGTATCCCTGTCAGACATTGGTATACCCCTTGCCTGTGGTGCATCAATCTATCCTGTGCCTGACAAAACCATTGAATCACCAAACCGTTTTCTTAAATTTCTGCAGGATATGTCAATCACCCTGGCAGACATTACACCGACCTATCTGAGACTTTTCGAGGGCGAACAATTGCCTTCTTCACTACGTATTCTGGTTACAGGCGGCGAACCGCCGGTCTTTGAAGATGCCAGAAAATATGCGGATCAACTCGACTATTATAACGCCTATGGCCCGACAGAAAACACTATCACAAGCTGCATGGGGACGATAAAGAGTAACAGTCAGGCCCCTCTTTCTGCGGGCAGGCCGTTTCCCAATACATCGCTTCACATCTGTGATGCCAATGGCGATCCTCTTCCTCCCGGGGTTATGGGAGAGATATGGCTTGGTGGCGCAGGTCTTGGTAAAGGATACCTGAACAGGCCTGAACTAATGCAGGCGGTATTTGTAACACCCCCCGGAGGACGGCGTTACCGTACCGGCGATCTTGGTCGCTGGAGACGTGACAAAACCGTTGAGATCGCAGGCCGCATTGATGATCAGGTAAAATTGAACGGTATCCGCATTGAACCGGGTGAAATTGAATATGCATTGGCCGGCCATGAGGAAGTCTCCCAGGCCGTGACTCTGCTTGCCATGCAGGATGGTGGCAAAAAAAGCCTGTGGGGTTTTGTCAGGTTGTCAAAGGGAGCTAAAAGCCCCTCAGATAGTGAGTGGCGCGCATATCTTAGCAAAAAGCTGCCATCCCACATGATTCCGTCGGGCATCATTCAGGTTTCCGCGATACCCGTATCAACGTCAGGTAAGGTTGACAAATCTGCACTGCATGGGCTGCTGCCCGAAAGCGCATCTTCAGAGGCATTAACCCAGCCTCAGAATGACCTGGAACGCAGTGTGGCCGAAGTCTGGTCTGCTGTATTGAAAATAAACCCCATTCATCGTGAGGACAACTTTTTTTCACTTGGCGGACACAGTCTGATGGCCATTGAAGTTGCTTACCGTCTTGAAAAAAAACTCGGATATGAAGTGCCTGCCCGTGAACTTTTCATTGAACCGACTTTGAGCGGGTTTGCTGAACGTCTCGCTGAACTTCTCAGGGTTAATTCCTTTAATAAAATAATGACCGATTCTGTTTCAAACCGTGCAACTGCAGGTCAGCAGGAGTTCTGGACTGCTGAACAGGCAGAATTTGATATGCGTGGCTTTAATATTTCTCTGACGCTTGCGGTTCAGGGAGATGTGCCCTCTTCCCGGTGCTGGCTTGAGGCCTGGGACAAACTGCTTTTACGGCACGATGCCCTTCGCACAGGTTTCAGAGAAGATGAATCAGGAATCCTGAGACGTGAAGTATCAACACAATTAGAGACAAAGTTTAAAATAGAGACAGCTTCGTCTTCTGCTCAGGCAAAAGCGACTATCAAAGCCTGGCAGTCAGAACCTTTTGCCATGGGTGTAGCAGGTCTCTGGCGTGCAGGACTGACCCGAATTACAGACAGCGGACAATCAATTTTCTGGTTTGTCATGCACCATGCTGTTGGCGATGGACTGTCACTTGGCATTCTCATTGATGAGCTTCTGGCCTTACTTAAAAACAAAAGCCTGGCTCCATCTGTGAACAATTTTGACAAAGTGGCTGCAATTGAAAAGAGCTATCTTGCTGGCAAAAGCGCACAAACCGATTCTGTTTACTGGCAAAAACTGCTTGAAAACCTTGCCGAAAAATCACCGGACGCCTTTGATGAATGGCCGCTGGACAAACCAAGGCCCCATGCAAGAAACACATCATCAATAAAAGGGAGTCATTGTTTTTGTACCTGCCTTGACCCTGTTGCATCGGATGGACTGCGTGCACTGGCACAGAAAAACGAAGCAACGCTCCATGCCCTTATGCTGACCATTGTCGGGCTTGAAGTTCACAGGCGTACAGGACGATCCGGATTTCTGCTCGGTACAGCTGCCTCAACCCGCAAGTCAGCTGCTGAGGCAGAGGTTATCGGCTATTTTGTCAATATGCTGCCCCTGATTTTCAGCAGCAGGGATGACAGATCAATCCATTCAGCTCTACGCGCAATGCAGCAGGGACTTGCACAGGCGCTTCAACACTCAGGCTATCCTTTTGCACGAATCTATGATGATTTTCGGAAGCAACGTCCCCATCCAACTCACCCGGCACGCTACCCTCTCTTTGATATTGCCGTTACTGAGAATCCTGCAATCAGGGTCAGTCCTAAAAACGGTTTGCACTTTACCGGTTTGGATACCACTATTCTGAAATCTACAGCTCAGGCTTCTAACAGCATTGTTGAACCTGTGTCTGGAAATACAAACTATGAATTGCGGAACAATGCGCCTGCCCAGGATATGGTTCTGATTCACGAAGAACAGCCCGACAAGGGACTTGCTTTAACATGGTACGTTAACGCTGCTGTTTATACGAAAGAGAGTGCACAAATCTGGTTTGATTCTCTGATCAGCTGGCTTACGTTTTTCGGGAAAAAGAGCCAGACGGAAAAGAGCCTGATTCCACGCCTGCTTCCTGTGGAAAAACGTCTGCTGAAAAACTGGCAAAATGGGCCTGTTTTGCCGCTGCCTGTTGAGTCTTTCCCTGACCTGTTCCGTCAAATCACCAAAGATCATCCGCAAAATCCTGCGATTGTAACCGATGCGGGGGTGCAGAGTTTTTCGGAAATCAACACAGGTTCAGATGCCCTTGCCAATGTTCTTCTCAAACATAATCTAAAGCGCGGCGATGCCGTCGGGGTTTTTACGGAACGCTCGGCTGCTCTGCCGGAAACTGTCCTTGCGATCTGGAAGGCCGGCGGTTGTTATCTGCCGCTGACGTCTGACCTTCCGGTTGAACGCCTCTCCTTTATGTCCAAAGATGCAGGAATTAAAATCCTGATTGTTTTGGATGGGCTCTTTCTGCCACCGGAACTGGAGAAAAAAAACTGTATAATACGCCCTGAGAAGTTGCATGAAGGCAAAACACCCGCTGTCATAACACAAAAAAACATATCTGCCGAAGTCGCCATCGCCTCTGATGACCTTGCCTATATCATCTACACATCGGGTTCAACTGGTGTGCCAAAAGGTGTGGTGCTCAATCATGGCGGAATGCTCAATCTTGGCCTGGGGGGCGTTAAGGGACTTGGCCTCAAATCCAGTGACCGGGCGCTTTTGATGGCATCTCCATCATTTGATTTATGGATCAGCGATCTTGTGATGGCCTGGGCAGTCGGTGCGGCACTGGTTCCGGTCAGACGTGATGATATGAACGATATTTTGGGTATGCGCGCAATGTTGATAAGGCTTGGCGTTACCGTTGCCACAATGTCGCCGTCCTACCTGCGGTTGTTTGAAAAAGCTGACCTTCCCGGCATTCGGATATTAATGACTGTTGGCGAACCACCTGTTGTTGAAGATATTGAACATTACGCATCAAAACTCTCATATTTTAATGGTTATGGCCCAACCGAGAATACTGCAGCTGCATCATTCAGCCACGTTCAGAATGTAAAACAAATTACAGCAGGGAAACCCATCAGTAACTCTGAGATCACCATTGTTGATGAAAACGGCAACCTGGTGCCTCCCGGAGTTATTGGCGAAGTATGGCTCAGTGGAATCGGACTTGCCGTTGGCTATCTCAATCGCCCTGATTTAACCGAAAAGGCATTTGTAAATAATAACGGCAAAAGACGGTATCGCACAGGTGATTTAGGGCGATGGCTCCCAAATGGAGACTTACAAATTTTTGGCCGTCTGGACAGCCAGATCAAACTGCGCAGCCAGAGGGTTGAACCGGGAGAGATTGAGCATTGTTTATCATCTTATCCCGGTGTGCTACGGGCTGTTGTTCTCACGAAGAAATTACCGGACAACACCCGGGTTCTTCGGGCATGTTTCACAATGGAAGAGAATTTGGCAGAACCGACACAGGCAGAGTGGGGACTTTTTCTGTCAACAAGCCTGCCATCCTATATGATTCCGTCAACCATACTCAGGGTCGATTCTATTCCTCTTACGGCTGCAGGCAAAATTAACAGCCGGGAACTCCTTTTGACTATGGAAAAAAATGTCAGCCGTGAAATCCTCATGGCATCAGAAGGGCAAAACCAAACACCCGGAACACCGCCGCAAAACGCTATTGAAAAGCGAATCGCTGCTGTCTGGGCAGAGCAGATCAGATGTTCCCGGGTTGCCCGGGAAGATAATTTTTTTGAACTTGGTGGCGACAGTCTGCGCGCCATAGCCGTGGTAGGTCAACTGAGCCGTGAGTTTAAATGCAGGGTGAACACGCTCTACGAGAATCCGGTGCTTGTAGATTTTGCAGCTGCATGTCAGCCACGGCGAGCTCACTTGCGTGATGTTCTTGATATTAGCTCCGGTGTTCACTCAAAGGCCATGATCCGGAATATGACACGCGCCGGTGAAAAAGCTGAAACTGAACAGTCTCTGATAAACCAGCGCAACCTGTATGAAAAGAGACTCAGCTCTGATCTGAAGCGTGATCTTGAGATTCGACACAACTATCGACACGTTCTGCTCACAGGTGCAACCGGCTATCTGGGCAGTTATCTGTTGCGTGAACTTATGGCCGATCCAGCCATAAAAGTAACGATTATCGTAAGAGGTAAAAACAATCAGCTGGCAGGTGCAAGAGTTGGTCAGGTGCTGAGCCATTACTTTGGATCTGCTGCGGGCAAAGCTTTGTGTGACGATAAGAGGCTTAATACGCTGGCAGGCGATCTGCGATCTGAACAACTGCAACTCCCGCCACAGGTCTACAGCAAACTTGCTGCGAGCGTTGACGCTATCTATCACTGTGCCGCCAATGTAAACCATATTGGCCATTACGAGGATTTTCATACCGGCAACGTTACGGCAACACGCCATCTGCTCTCTTTGGCTGCACTTAAAAAACCAGAACCTGCCGACTTTCACTTTATATCTACCCTGTCCGTCTCGGGGGGTTCATTGACCCCGGAGTATCAACTGTTTACTGAGTATGACACAGCACCCAAAAAGCCCGACGACAACTATTATATTCGTACAAAACAGGAGGCTGAACATCTTGTAATTGCTGCCCGTAACATGCTTGCCAATGCCTCCATTCACCGAATCGGAAACATAACATTTGCAACGGAGAGTGATTACCTGCAGCAAAACATTGAACAGAATGCCTTCTTCCGGCAACTGGTCTCTTTTATCCAGCTTGGAGCAGTGCCAACAGAACTGCCCGCATCGCTTTCCCATGTGGATATAGTCACAAAGGCTGTTATTGCTCTGGGTGGTTCCAAAAACCTTACCAATGATATACATCACATAGAGACTGCGCGTCAGGATCGGCTTGCCGATTTTATTTGCTCTGGTGATGGCATGGCTGAGCGTGTTGTTGCCTGTGACTTTGGCACTTTTCTTGAACGACTTAAAAAAGCTATTGATGAACCTGCCATGGAATCAGCTGTAACAGAAACCGTGGAGACCTTTGGACTGCAATCCGGCCGTGCCGTTTTCACAGAACCTGAACGTCTCTGTGTTGTATCGGATCGAACACAGGCATTGCTCAACAAACTTGGCATCTTATGGCCTGAAATCCCTTTCTCCGGACAAAACGCCATGCTGCAAAAGGCAATGGAAATATCGAAAAACTCACTACAACAATCTGTTAAGCCGGTTCAGGCTGATATGATATGGAGAAGTAAATGAACCTGCTCCGCCTTTTGAACTCTTTAGGAAAAACGCCTTTGTACATGCTTATGGGCACTGCTGCTGTCTCTGCATTGAGTACTACAATTGTGCTTGCTGTTGTTACCTATGCTGCCAAGGAAATTAATGATGCCAAAGAGGCATTTATTGACCTTCCCCTTGCAATGATCTTTGTCGTTAGTGTATTGATTTACGTGGCCGCTGAAAGCACAATGATAGCGAAACTGGCCGCCGATATTGAGAAAGCCATTGACCAGCTGAGGATGAAGTTGATCCATCGGCTCCGCCATGCCGACCTCTGGAAGCTTGAACACTTTGGTCAGAGCCGGCTGTTTGGAAGCATTACACAAAATTGCAAGACCCTTTCATCCAACTCTCAGTATATTGCCCAGGCAATGCGATCAATCATCCTGATTGTGATGCTCCTGATCTATATCGCAACAATATCAATAACGTCCTTTCTTATTCTGACTGCGATGCTGTTAGTGGCTGCAGCCTGTTATCACCGGATGGGCAAATCATTGGAACAGTCCGAGATGGCGATGGCCGACCATGAAGCACAACTTTTTGAATATGTATCGGATCTCTTTGACGGATTTAAGGAACAGCGACTCTGCAGTGTCCGCAGCCGTGCCATTGGTGAGGCGTTTGCCGGACAGTCACTTGAGACAGTAACTGCGCGCAGCAAGATGCATCTACACACCTGGCAGCAATTTGTATTTGGCGAAACAACCTTCAATCTTATGCTGGGAATTGTAGTATTTATTGTGCCACTCTATTCGCCTTCAGTCAGCAACGAACTTATAAAAATCTCAGCAGCTGTGCTGTTTTTGGCAACGCCCATATTCGGCCTGATGCAGTCATTGGCTGTACTGCGCGCCACCGAAACGGCAGCAGGACGTATGATGGATTTAGAGGATGAACTTTCCGGCCTTGAAGAAAAAGGCAGTATCGAAGCTCTTGAACCGTTGGCCGCAAACTTCTCCGAAATCAGGATGGAAAAAGTCGAATTTGCTTTCCCCGCATCGTCAGAAGAGAGACCATTTACCATCGGCCCCATTGACATTAGCATTAAGCGGGGAGAAGTAATTTTCATAAGCGGCGGCAATGGCGCAGGCAAATCAACCTTCATCAAGCTGCTCACCGGACTCTATCGACCGAAACAAGGTAGACTGTCAATCGATGGTGTTCCTATTGTGCCCTCACGGCTGGCAGGCTACCGCGGATTAATTGCACCTGTTTTCTCTGACTTCCATCTGTTTTCAAGGCTATACGGTCTTACGGATATTGACATGATCGACGCAGATGAGCTGCTGCACTGGGTGGAGATGGAGAAAAGATCCGAAATCAGAGAGGGACAGTTCACCCGTACCGACCTTTCAACCGGACAAAGGAAGCGTCTTGCACTTGTAGCAGCTCTGCTTGAAACCAAGCCTGTCCTGATTCTTGACGAATGGGCAGCTGACCAGGATTCCCACTTCAGACTAAAATTTTACCGTGAGATCCTGCCGGAACTGAAACGTAGAGGTCTGACGATCATTGCTGTGACACACGACGACCGTTATTTTGATGCAGCAGATCGACGGCTGCATCTTGAGGAGGGCAGGCTGACTGAGTACCGGACGATTACAGGCAAATCTTCAGACAAAGACATTTATAGCGGTATTGGCAACGTTGCCGGGGGGGAAATATGAGACTTTTTCACACTGTAGTGCGTGAAATCCCTGAAAATCTTAAACCCATCATGGTGATGAACGTTCTGGCGGCAATTTCCGCTATAGCCTTTGTAGGACTTATTTCCGCTGCTGCTCAATCTGCGGCGACCGGCGGCGTCAGCGCACGCCTGATGCTGATGTTCATCATCACGATAATAATGATTCACATAACACACAATTACACACTGGTGAAGGCATCTCAGGATGCAGAGCAATTGATTCACAAGTTACGCATCCGCCTGTTCGATCTTGTTCGCAAAACGGACCTGGTAACAATTGACAGGATCGGCCATGCAAAGCTACAGGGCGTTTTAACCCAGGACACACAGGTGCTTGCCCAAATTCTGCCGTTACTGGTAATTGGCTTGCAGCAGGCGATAATGCTTTTGTTCCTTGCAGCCTACCTTGCGTGGCTATCACCTGTAGCCTGTTTTCTTGCCTTTGGTCTTGCCGGTATGGCTGTGGCTGTGCGCTTTGCCAGAGTCAAGGCATTACGCACATTTATGCAATCGTCAGATATTGCTCAAAGCCGTGTATTCGAAGGTCTTTCTGAACTTTTGAATGGGTTCAAGGAAGTCAGAATGAGCGGGCCACGTGCTGAAGGGGTGACAAAAACCCTGGCTGACGCATCAAATGATGCCCGTACCAACAATGTGTTGCTAAAGAGCCAGTGGGGGCGAAACTTTGCTGTTATTGAAGCCATGCTCTATTCGCTCGTCGGATTGATTGTATTTGTTGTGCCGCTATTTGCACCCGATTTTTACGAGGTCATTCTACCGGTCACGATTACTGTTTTGTTTATTTCAGGGCCTGTGAGTACAGTCTCCTTTGTCACGCCTCTTGTTACCCAGGCAGAACTTGCTCTGGATAATATTGAAACAATGGAGGAGCACCTGATTGCTGTTGCCGAAGATAGTGCCAGCGAGAGCACTGACAAACTGGAAACAGCATCTCTGTCAATTGCACTAAGCGATGTAATGCACTCATACCGGGATGCTGAAAAAGAGCCTTTATTCACCGTGGGCCCAATAAATGCAGAATTTAAAGCAGGCCAGATCACCTTTATAACCGGCGGTAACGGATCTGGAAAATCAACACTATTGCGCTTGCTCACGGGCCTTATCCCCGTTGATTCAGGACATCTTCTTGCCAACAAAGCAACCCTTAAAACCGGCCAGATGCAGGACTATCGGGACAGAATTTCTGCTGTTTTTTCTGATTTTCACCTCTCACGACGAATTTACTGTATTAACGCCCCTGACCCTGACAGGATAGATATATTACTGAAACGCTTGGAAATATCTGACAAGGTAACGGTTAAAAATGATACTTTCAGCACGATAGACCTTTCTACAGGCCAACGCAAAAGGCTGGCATTTGTTGTTGCAGAGCTTGAAGACAAACCTGTAATCGTGCTTGACGAATGGGCGGCAGACCAGGATCCGCATTTCCGGCGTATTTTCTATGAAAAACTTTTGCCGAAACTCAAAGCCCGCGGCAAGATTATAATCTGCGTAACACACGATGACAGGTGGTTTCATATGGCAGACCGGATGTATCATATGGATGAAGGCAAAATTATTGAAGTTTGATGGCGTCGTAAAAAGCCCCATCTACTTCGCTTTAGTGATTGTCCAGACTTTTGACGTACAACATGCACTACTTCAAGCCTGGCCAATCACTAAATCTTGTATATGGGCCCTATTCCTTAGCCATCTATAGACTTTTTATGAGAGCATCAAATTTCCAATAAGGAGGCCTGATAGAATTAAAGGAGGTATAATGTAAATTAGAATAAATATTACTACCAATTACTTAATAAAACAAAATGATATAAACTATTTTTTAAAACAAACAGACACTGGAGATTATCATGACAGAAAAAAAAGATGCGAAAAAAGCGGAAAAAATTGAAAACGCAGGGGAAGCTTCCGAAGAGATAACTGTCTCAACAGAAGAGATAGACAAAATAATCCGCCATCATGTTTATGCCGCCATGGCTGTTGGACTGGCACCAATTCCCCTGGTTGATATGATGGGGCTGAGTGTCATCCAACTTGATCTGATTCGGGCAGTGGCTAAGAAATATAATGTTTCCTTTAAAAAGAATGCCGCGAAAAATGTGATTACCTCACTCGTTGGCGGGCTATTGCCTGTTGAACTCGCACCTGTATTTGCCAGCTTCATTAAATGTATCCCTGTTGTGGGTACGCTCACAGGTGCCGTCTCCATGAGCCTTATGGGCGCAGCTTCAACCTATGCCGTTGGCCGTGTTTTTGTTAAACATTTTGAATCAGGGGGAACCCTTCTTGATGTAGATACAGAAAAAGTTCAGGAAAAATTTAAAGAACAATATGAAAAAGGGAAGGAATATGTCTCTTCATTAAAGAA
>JQIA01000543.1_pt1 | contig 19350 bp, 15 predicted proteins | sample 811431 | NCBI WGS metagenome assembly JQIA01 (sample SAMN02998118, study PRJNA258478) | marine sediment metagenome | biome: marine; feature: seafloor; material: sediment; isolation source: oil-polluted sediment collected from 3 locations (0.5 km, 0.7 km and 0.9 km)... | place: USA: Gulf of Mexico ...
ATAATGGCCGAACTCTGCCGCAGCCTATCATGCAGCAGATCGAACAGTTTCTAAAGCAACAAAATGAGTTTAGCTGGGTTATTAACGGGCGATTCAGAGGCGGGTTCATCACGCGTCACTATCCTGACCCTGACAATGGCATTTATGCTCTACAATTAGAAATTTCTCAACAAACCTATCTCAATTTAGAGTCCCCGCATGAATGGGAAGCACAAAGAGCAAAGAAACTACAGAGCTTTTTAAAGAAATTATTTCAGCTTCTTGCTTGCGCCGTCAATTAACCCTTATACATCCGAGTTTACTCACTAACAACCCGCAGCAGCGATGGGTTAACTCTATCTTAACTTTTATGGTGTATTATAGCGGCCTTGATATTATTATGGTAATTACATGAGCGAACAGGAAATTCTGACGGACCCGGCAACCTTTCCGGAGCAAAACCAGACATTTTTCATCCGTGGCCCTAAAGGCAAACTTGAGGTGATTTCTGATGTGCCTGACCCAGAAGAATCGCATGGCGCTATTGCTATAATCTGCCATCCGAACCCAGCTCAGGGTGGCACTCTAAGAAATAAAGTTGTTCATATTTTAGAACGTTCATTGCGAGAACTTGGTGTTCACACTATTAAATTCAACTTCAGGGGCGTTGGCCAAAGTGAAGGTGAGTTTGATAATGGAGTTGGTGAAGTTGACGATCTAAACGCCGTTGTAGACTGGGTTATGCAGACGAGACCTCAAGATGCTTTATGGCTTGCAGGATTTTCTTTTGGCAGCTGGATTGCAGCTAAAGCCGCCCAGTCATTGCCGGTAAAGCAGCTTATAAGTATTGCCCCTCCCGTTGAGATGTACCCATTTGATGCTTTAGAAGAGGTACGTTTCCCCTGGCTAGTTGTTCAAGGTGATGAAGATGAAGTTGTTTCTGCAGAGTCCGTAAAAACTTGGGTTGAAAATACAGAACCCAAACCACAATTGATCATGATGAATGAATCTGGACATTTTTTCCATCGACGACTCATGGACCTTAGAGGCGTCATTAAAAATGGTATTCGCCGTCAGCACCCAGACTGGTCTTAATGACTTTAATCTTATGACGTTACGGAACAACTATTGGATTAGGTCTGGTGACAGTGCGGCAAAAACAACCAATGTATTGTTTATCAACTCGCCTGCTCAGCTCTTATCCTATGACACTAATCCCGAAAACAATTGTGCCGGGTTTTGCAAAAATCTCTTATGTTAAAAAAGTTTCTGGGCCGCATGATACCCGGAAGCCAGCCGCATAGTAAGTCGCTCAAAAGACGTCTCCCATCCAGTATTTACGAACAACGTGAAGCCAGCGGTGAATTGAAAAGAGATACATCTCAGTGTCTCATTCTGCCTATCCTCGACCGAATAAGCCTCCATATAACTCCCCCTCCAAGCGGAATATCAAGATTGTTCACAACATCAAGCACACATCAAGGTCTGTATCTTTGGGGTGGCGTCGGCCGAGGAAAAACATTATTAATGGACTGCCTGGTCAGTGCAATACCCTGTGATTGGGTGTTACGAACACACTTTCATGAATTTATGCTCACAATGCACCGAAACCTCGCACAAACACATAACACTAAAAACCCGTTAAGTTTTGTTGTTAAACGTTTTATGTCGGGGAAAAAATTGCTTGCCCTTGATGAGTTTGAAGTGCTGGACATTGGTGATGCCATGCTACTATCTGGAATACTTGAAAATTTAAAAAAGCTCAAAATCACCGTCATTACAACATCAAACACACATCCAGCGGACCTCTATACTGGCGGGCTACAGCGTCAAAGGTTTTTACCAGCTATTGCAATGATTCAAAGTGAAATGGAGGTCATACGTATGGCGGATGGCATGGATCATCGCTTGCAATACTTGCGGGACCAACAACGCTTTATAACTCCACCCGGCGATGGTGCGGACGCTCAACTCACAGAAATATTCCATCATTTGCTAAGCGGAGAAGATTTTGCCTGTGGTGGCCATATGTTGTTACACGAGCGCATCATTCCTACACGTCTAAAAGCCGAAGGTGTTACATGGTTCGACTTCTCATCATTGTGTGAAGGACCTCGGTCCAGCATGGATTATTTAGCCCTGGCAAAAACTCATCACACCATCATAGTCTCGAATATCCCCTTAATGACTAAAAACCAGGATAATCAGGCCAAACGTTTTATCAGTTTAATTGATGTTTTATACGACAACAGAACAAATTTTATTGCCAGTGCTTACGGCCAAATTCGTGATTTGTACGAAGGTGAGCGTCTTTCAAAAGAGTTTGGTCGAACGACCAGCCGATTAATTGAAATGCAAAGCGATCATTACATCGCACAACGCTAGATCCTGCTTTCAACTCAGTAGGAATGTTTTAATCACCTCTGCAGGAGCAGGCTTGCTTATGCCATAACCCTGGGCTAGGTGCACACCAAGCTTGTCAAGGTGCTCAATATGACGCTCTGTTTCCACACCTTCAGCAATCACTTCAAAACCTAAATCTCTTAACATACCAACGATATGTTTAAGCATCATTCCGTGTCTATCATCCTCGAATAATGGAATAATAAATGCTTGGTCAATTTTGATAGAGTTTGCCTTTAAGTGAGACAAATATTCAAGACTTGTATAGCCCGTTCCAAAATCATCTAACGCAACTCTAAAACCTAGTTTGTGTGCATTTTCAATCCAGCCGGATAAAAACTTCAAATCCACCGCAAGAGTTTCAGTAACTTCTAGTTTAATTTGATCAAGCTCTAACCCTGCCATTTTTATCAGCTTTGCAGCAAATTTTAAAAACCCCCGGTCATGCATTTGCCTTGGCGAAACGTTAATGCTCATAAATAGCGGGTAATCTACTATTGACTGAAACTGAGCTAACTGGGTCGCAGCAACTTCCAGAATATGAAGCCCAACAGGCACAATCAAATCTGTTTCTTCCGCTAGGGAAATAAATTCAACTGGTGATATCAAACCAAGCTTAGGGTGTGTCCATCGAGCTAAAGCTTCAAAACCTGTAATGGTTCGTTGCTTTAGATTTAGCATAGGTTGATATACGACTTGCAAGCCGCCATTTTCAAGCGCATCTTTAAGATCTGATTCCAGCCGGATTTTGGCTAGGCCTGTAGCATCTGGCGCCTCATGCCCTGCATCCGAGTAATGGCTCGGATCAATACTGGACTCACCACGTACATGCTGCAAACCACTTCGATATCGTTCAAGCAACACGTGCAACAAAAGCCGGATGATTGGGTCAGCATTTTCAATACGCTGGGTAATTTGTTCTCTGGAAATCACCATCAACTGTACAGGCTCACAGGCTGTTGCTGTAGCCGTACGCTCTGCTTCATCGATAATTGCCATCTCACCCAAAATATCACCCGGGCCAAGCGTTCTTAAAATAATGGGTTGTTTATTTTGGAGCGTTGATACTTCTACACTACCTTTCTCGATAATGTATGCACTATCCGCATAGTCGCCCTCCTGGAATATGACATCACCTTCTTCCAGCTTAATTTTATATCTGCTGTTTGTATCCATCACATGAGCATAGACTCATCCTCAACAAGACGCAAATAAATTAGGCTGTGTATAGGTTTTTACACATCATCAAGGTTTTAATCTTATCAAACATCATGAGTTTTAATAACATGTGCATGCTTTCAACACACTCTGCTCTGCAAAATTCTAAGACATTAAACATTGTAGATAATGAGTCTCAAACTAAATTATTTGCTTTTTTTATCCCAACAAATATAGTTAAGTGTAATTAAACATAGTAAAGTTTAATGAATTTTGTTAATTTGTTCTCATAAATCCTAGCAATATTAAGGGGAGAGAATGCTTGCTGATAGCAACCAACAACTAGCTGATTCAAAAACCTTCTTTGAAGAATCCGTACAGATTCTCTACAAGCAAGGTGTGCCTGCAGCATTTGGTAGTGCTCTTTCATCTCTGTTTATTGGTCTTGTTGTTTTATTCAGCACCTATAGCTGGCAGGCTCTTCTCTGGCTAATCGTCTCTCTTGTTGTTAGTGCCAGTAGAACCTGGCTTGCTATTTCATATACCCGTATCACACACACTGCTATAACCCAGCGCCGCTGGTTTCGATATTATTGGGTTTCTGTTATTGCATCAGGTTTCATATGGGGAGGCTTAACGTTCTTACCGATTGGCCAGGAAGATGTGTACATTTATCTACTAACTCTCATGACCATTGCCTACATCTGTACTGCAGCAATGAGCTCTTTTGGCGTTAGTTTATTTATTTACGGTAGCTTTTTATTGATGGTTTTTCTATCAGCCATTTCCGGCATCATTATACAAGCCCATAGTACGCAAGCTTTCCTTCTGGTTATTGGTCAATTTATTTTGGTTTTCGTCTTATTCCTCAGGGCTAAAAGCCATAGAGACACTTTGCTTGAAATGCTACGTCAACGTAAAGTCGCCGAAGACCTTTCTCAACAACTGCAAATCAAACAGGACTTACAAGAAAGAGATAACCGAATGGCCCGGCATGTGTTTGATAAAATCACAAGCCCCATTGATGAAAAGCCTGATGGTCTTGATTTTTGGCTGGTTCCTGTGGCCGATTTTTCCGGTGACTTATTACATTGGAATATTGGTTCGGATGGCTCACGCTACCTTATGCTATGTGATTTCACCGGCCATGGTCTGCCTGCAGCTTTAGGGGCTGTGCCCACCAGTGGGGTTTTCCACGCAATGAGTGAAAAATCTAAACCTGTAGAGACCATAGCTGAAGAATTAAATAAACGCCTAAGCTGTTTATTGCCCACTGAGTTCTTTTGCTGTGTTTTGTTATGCAAAATTGATCCAAACAATACATTAACCATTATAAATGCAGGGCTACCTGATGCTTATATTGTTAACCAAGAAGGGGGAATTAATTCAAAAATAACATCTAACTCTATACCGCTCGGCATAGATGAAAACCTAGACACTCAACCTCTCCTACAAACTATACAGTTATTACCTGGCGATACCTTACATGGCTGCTCTGATGGATTACTGGAAGCAGAAAATGAAAATGGAGAGCAATGGGGCGAGGCAAGATTTGAGGAATGTATTACCCGGAAAGAAAAAGAAAAGTGCCAGAACAATATTAAATCTGTTGTTCAAAAGTTCACACATGGTTTAAAAGTGCATGATGACATCACTTTATTTGAACTCAGGTCATAATAAAAACCCGCCTCTGACCGAGTAATGTATCAATAACGCAACAACTTTGTTGCCCTTCTGTTATCTGCACAGAAGGACAAACAGCAGAACTTTACTCTGAAACAGCTTCAACCACCAAAACTGTGCCCTTACTACCCACAACCTTAACGCTGCTACCCTCTTCTAGGTCTGGACCATTAACAGTCCAGAAACTGTCTCCTACCCTAGCTTTCCCGGTTCCATTTTGTATTGATGTCGACAGTGTAATTATCTGACCTTGGTATTGTCTACCGCGTTGGTTTAAGTCGGGATTATCGGTAACTACCGGATTATTTTTCTGATAAATTCTCCAGCCAATCGCACTACCAATGCTCAGCAGTGAGAACGTGATAAGCTGGACTTCCCAGGGTATTCCTGAAAAAGCCAAAATCACAACCCCCATAACCAATGCGGCAACACCAAACCACATAAAAATAATACCGGGAAGTAATATTTCTAATATAAAAAACCCAATACCAAACAACCACCAGTGCCACCAACTAATATTCTCCATAAAGGAGATCATGATGAGTTCTTCTTATCACTAAAGCTTGATTTTGCAATCTCAGATATTCCAGCTAATGAACCAAGAACACTAGAAGCCTCTAATGGCATAAGTATCACTTTTTCATTATCAGCCGATGCAATATTACCCAGAGCCTCTATGTATTTCTGGGCGACAAAATAATTTATCGCTTGAATATCTCCTTTACCGATTGCCTCAGATACAACAAATGTAGCTTTCGCTTCCGCCTCCGCAAGTCTTTCTCTCGCCTCAGCTTCTCTGAACGCCGCTTCTTTTTCTGCTTCTGCGGCTAGAATAACGGATCTTTTTTCACCTTCAGCTTTTAACACAGCCGCTTGACGAAAACCTTCTGCCTCAAGAATATTGGCACGTTTTTCACGTTCAGCTTTCATCTGTCTTGCCATTGCTTCAACAAGATCTTGCGGTGGTGAAATATCTTTAATTTCTATACGTGTGACTTTTAAACCCCAAGGGCTAGTCGCATCATCCACAACATTAAGCAAGCGAGCATTAATCTCATCTCGCTTGGACAATGATTCATCCAAATCCATCGAGCCTAAAACAGTACGTATATTTGTCATTGTCAGATTAAGAACAGCATACTCCAACTGGTTTACTTCATACGATGCTTTTGCAGCATTTAACACCTGGAAGAATACGACACCATCTACGCGCACAACTGCATTGTCGCGCGTAATGACATCCTGTGACGGTACATTAAGCACACGCTCCATCATATTTATTTTGTGTGCAATACGGTCTACATAAGGCACTATGATGTGAAAGCCAGGAGTCAGTGTTTTTGTGTACTTACCAAATCGTTCTATGGTGTACTCAAAACCCTGCCTCACCATTACTGCACCTTTCCATACAGTTAATAGCCCAAGAACCAGAAAAAGAACACTAATACTAGAAGGATCTAGAATCATAAAACACCTCATTTATTATCCGTAAGCTTGTAATTTTACAGGATTTTTTAGTCTCATAGCAAGTGGCTAAAGTCATATCTATTTAGATGCCATTAAATGTAGTACTTGATATATTTTGAATTCTCGATATGGTACTTGTTTTGGATGAGATGAGCCGTGAAACCTCAATACTTACATGCTCCAGCTGCACTTTTAGGAGAGACATGGCATAAAGACATCGTCATTGAAATCTTAACCAACGGCCTCATTGGCAACATCATTTCGGCTGCTATTTTTACTGAAAATAATCCACAACTCATGTTGCATAGACTAACGGGCCCGGTTATTCCAGGCATGTGTAATATTCATTCTCATTCTTTTCAGTATGCCATGCTTGGGTATGCTCAGTCTCTTGACGGCAAAAAAAATGGTGATGATTTTTGGGGGTGGCGCGAAAGCATGTACTCTCTTGCTGCAAAAATCACTCCGGAAACCCAACACGCTATTGCGACACAACTCTATACCGACATGTTAAAAGGTGGCTTTACTGCTGTCGCTGAGTTTCATTACCTTCACCACCAGACCAATGGGAGTCATCACTCGGACACAGCTCAGCTCAGCCATTCAATCTTATCTGCATCAAATGATGCCGGCATTGCAATACGACACCTGCCTGTTTTATACAATTGGTCAGGCTTTGGTTCACAAAAGCTTCAAAGCCGTCAACTTCGTTTTGCTAACAACACTGAAGAGTGGATTCAATTGATTGAAGGCATCAGCATTAATCCTAATTCACAACAAAGTATTGGTCTTGCACTCCATTCATTAAGAGCCGTCAACACTGAGCAACTTAAAGCTGCAGATACATTATCTCAACAAATGGGAAACTGCCCTATTCATATCCACATATCTGAACAACTTGCAGAGGTGGAGTCCAGCCTTCAGCACTTTAACAAAAGACCTGTTGAACACCTTTACCATCACGTTAATTTAGACTCGCGTTGGTGCCTTATACATGCGACCCACCTGAGCAACCAAGAAGTACTACATATCGCACAATCTGGCGCAATAGCTGGAATTTGCCCAACAACTGAAGCTGACCTAGGTGACGGGATTTTTCCAGCAGACTCATTCATACAAGCACATGGGTCTATGGCTATAGGAACAGACTCTCATATCAATACTCATGTGCCGGGTGAAATAAGAATGCTTGAATGGTCACAAAGATTAAAACACAAAAAGCGCCTACGCCTGCAATTTACTGAACAAGGTGGTTTAGGAACCGGTCTCTATGCCCATCTTTGTAAAAATGGGGCCCAAGCTCTGGCTAGAAATTGTGGCGAAATTCAAACGGGTATGCTTGCTGATCTTGTTGTTTTAGATCATAACAATGGTCTATTAGCAGAAAAGCCTCCACAAGCCATGTTGGATAGCTGGCTGTTCAGCGGCGATAGTAGTCAGGTGAACGATGTTATGGTAGCAGGCCAGTGGAAGATAAAAGATGGGCAACATGCCGGCCAGGTAATAACAGGGAAAATGTATCGCGACGCGATGAAAGAACTACATACATAATAGTTTCGACGCTTTCAAATCATGTGAAAGCGTCGAAAAAAATGTATTTTAACGCTTCATAAAGTTAAAGAAATCAACATTGTTTTTGGTTGCTTTTATCTTGTCTAACATAAACTCCATCGCAGCAATTTCATCCATTGGCTGCATAACTTTGCGGAGAATCCATATTTTTTGCAACACATCCGGTTCCAACAATAAATCTTCTTTACGTGTACCAGAACGATTTATATTAATAGCAGGATATATACGTCTTTCAGCAATTCTACGGTCAAGGTGTACTTCCATATTACCCGTTCCCTTAAACTCTTCGTAAATAACCTCATCCATCTTAGAACCGGTGTCTACAAGAGCAGTAGCAAGAATTGTTAGGCTTCCACCTTCCGTCACATTTCTGGCCGCACCAAAGAAACGTTTAGGACGTTGTAACGCGTTTGCATCAACACCACCGGTCAATACTTTACCAGATGAAGGTGCAACCGTATTATAAGCACGCGCCAAACGAGTTATAGAATCGAGCAGGATGACAACATCTTTTTTATGCTCAACCAAGCGTTTAGCTTTTTCGATAACCATTTCAGCAACTTGCACATGGCGAGATGCCGGCTCATCAAAGGTACTTGAAACAACTTCAGAATTCACTGTTCGTTTCATTTCTGTTACTTCTTCCGGACGCTCATCAATTAATAAAACAATTAAATGGCATTCAGGATGACTCTTGCTAATACTGGTTGCAATAGTTTGCAACATCATTGTTTTTCCAGCCTTTGGCGGAGAAACAATAAGTCCACGTTGACCTTTACCAATAGGAGAAACAAGATCGATAATTCGGACCGTCTGGTCTTCAGTACTTCCGTCACCACGCTCCAGCCTTAAAGCCTCACGAGGAAACTCTGGAGTTAAGTTTTCAAAAAGAATCTTGTTGCGTGTATTTTCAGGTGGCTCTTCATTAATTTGCTCTACTTTCAACAATGCAAAGTAGCGCTCATTATCTTTTGGCGATCTGATTTTACCTGAGATGGTATCGCCTGTTCTCAGGCTGAAGCGGCGGATTTGGCTAGGAGATACATATATATCATCCGGGCCTGCCAAGTAAGAGGCATCAACCGAGCGTAAGAAGCCAAATCCATCCTGGAGAATCTCCAGAATGCCATCGCCGTATATGCTTTCACCGCTTTTTGCGTGGGATTTTAGGATAGCAAAAACTACATCTTGTCGTCTTGCTCTGCCTAAGTTGTCGATGCCCATAGAGCGGGCCATTTCAAGAAGGTCGGGTACGCTTTTACGCTTAAGTTCCGTCAGGTTCATTTTTTAAGATTCATGGGTAATTGAAATATAGGATAGATGTGACAAGCAATACGCCTGCACACAGTGATTAAGTTTGTTTTTTTGGAAAAATTTAGGTAGCTTTTCAGCTCAGATCCGAAATCTAGCATGGAATAAGCCTTACGTCTAGCTTTTGCCTTATTTTAAAGCAAAAATAGCTCTGAATTGGCGAAATAACAGTCATATTACAACTCTCATAGTTATTTTCCTATACAGAAGTTTGAAAATATTTCGCCTAGTAGATCATCATTACTAAACTCACCGGTGATTTCTGAAAGGGCTAATTGTGCCTGCCGAAGGTCTTCAGCCATCAACTCACCCGCTGAATAGTTTTGCAGCTGAAAGAGTCCATCTTGTAAAAATTGCTGTGCTCTCTCTATCGCATTGATATGCCGTTGGCGAGCTGAATAACTACCTTCACTATGTTCAGCAACACCAAGCTTTATGAATATTTGCTCCATCAGCAATTCAACTCCAAGACCTTCCTTTACCGACAAATAGACCTGCACCGTATTATCAGTAAGATCTACTCTGGGCTGGTGGCTTGATTGATCAATTTTATTATGGACATATATCAATGATTTTGGCAGCTCAATGTCATCAGGAATCTGTACAGGCTGTGTCACATCTTCAATCAAAATGGCAATGTCCGCTTTTTGTATTTCCGCTATTGCACGGCGAATGCCTTCTGCTTCAACCACATCATCCGTTATGCGCAAACCCGCTGTATCTGAAACATGAACAGGAATACCCTCAATCAAAAGATGCTCTCTCAGGACATCTCTGGTCGTTCCAGCTACCTCGGTCACAATTGCCGTATCCTGGCCAGATAGTCGGTTGAGCAAGCTGGATTTACCTGCATTTGGTGCACCAATAAGAACCAGGTTAAACCCGTCTCTTAATAGCCTGCCTTGTTGGACACGTTGTTTTAACTCACCGAACTGTTCATTAAGTGCCTTAGCTTGACTTAGTAACTGTGGGTCAGCAAGAAAATCAATTTCTTCTTCAGGAAAATCAATGGCAGCTTCTACCCAGATGCGCAACTGGGTAAGACCATATTGTATTTTTTTCACATCTTCAGAAAACTGCCCTTGCAGGCTTCGGCTTGCAGCACGCACTGCAGATTCAGACTGACCTTCAATCAGATCAGCAACCGCTTCAGCCTGAGCTAAATCCATACGATCATTAAGGAATGCACGCTCAGTGAACTCACCTGGCCTTGCTTGACGTGCCCCTAGGTCAATTACTCTTTTTAAAAGCATCTGCAAAACTACAGGGCCACCATGCCCCTGGAGCTCAACGACATCTTCACCTGTATACGATGCTGGGCTTTGAAAATATAAAACAAGACCATGATCTATATTCTGCTGATCATGGCTATAGAAGGACCTAAGAAAGGCTTTACGAGCCTCTGGGATATCTTTTTGAGTTAACTGACGAGCAATCTCAAGGGATTGCTCGCCGCTTATTCGAATAACACCAACGCCGCCTGCTCCTGGCGCAGTAGCGATTGCCGCTATGGTGTCCATTTAGGATTAATCCTGCGCCTCAATACGGCGAGTAATAACCCATTGTTGTAATAGTGACAACACGCTGTTTACAGACCAATACAACACAAGTCCGGACTGGAAGAAGGCAAACATGAATGAAAACACAACCGGCATTGCCATCATGATTTTTTGCTGTATTGGATCCGTACCAACTTGTGGAGAAATCTTTTGCGTCATTAACATGGCAAGGCCATTTATCACAGGTAAGACAAAGTAAGGATCAGGGCTGCTTAGGTCAGTCAACCACAAAATAAATGGCGCCTGGCGCAGTTCTACCGACTCTAACAACACCCAGTACAAGGCAATAAACACCGGTATCTGTACAAGAATTGGTAAACAACCACCTAATGGGTTTACCTTTTCCTTCTTGTAAAGCTCCATGATCGCAGTATTAAGCTGCTGCTTATCACTTGCAAAGCGCTCTTTTAAAGCATTCATCTTAGGCTGAAGTTTTCGCATACGAGCCATTGACTTATATTGCGCTTCTGACAGTTTAAAGAATGCCAGTTTAATGAGTAAAGTCACCAGAACAATTGACCAGCCCCAGTTTCCAACTATGTCATGTAACCAGGAAAGCACAACAAATACAGGCTTAGAAATTACCGTGAAAATACCGTAATCAACCGTTAGTTCAAGCCCGGGAACAATTTCAGCAATATCTTTTTGTAGCTTCGGGCCAATATAAATAGTGTCATTAAATGCAACACCCTGACCAATTTCAGCAGTTTTCACGTCTGAAACCATTTGGATCATATAACGCTCGCGAGAACCTTTATTAATCACTCGTGTTGTATATGTTTCATTTTGATCTGCAGGTGGTAACCAGGCCGATACAAAATAGTGCTCAGTCATTGCTGCCCAACCACCTTTCAGAGAAATATTCAGAGGTTCATCTGCCATCTCATCAAAAGGCTGCTTTTGAAACATTTCTTCGGGAGAATACATGGCTGCGCCAAAATAGCTATAGGCACGACCCGGATTTGTAAATGAAGATTCTTCAGCGTCTGGCATTGGCGCGCGCTGGAATTGCAAATACCGCGCAACAGTTGCTTGTGTATTCGTTAACACTTGTTGATCAACAGCTACTTCATAGCTGCCTCTCTTCAATGTAAATGTTTTAACTACCTGGTTATTATCTGCATCAACCCAGGTCATCGGCACTTCTACGCTATCGGCGTTATCCGCTAAGTTATACTCTGTTTGCTGAACCGAAAAAATACTTTTATGCGTTGGAAGCTTAACGCCTCGCGCAATTAAGCCGGATTGAGCCACATAAAAATCAACATTATTTTGATTAAACAACTGTACGGGAGTCGCATCATCATGACTTACAGCATAATCCAGCAACCATGCACCAACCAATGACCCGCCTTGCGTGCTAATCTCTAGCTTTAATACATCCGTAGTTACAATAATTGTCTGAGTTTCAGGTCTTGCCTGCTCTGCAGACGCTGTCGCTGTTAACTGAGGCGCATCGCCCATCTGAGGCATCTCAGGAGTTAACGTATCAGTATCAGCATAACTCGTTTCACCTGTATTAGATGTTGAGGAGGCATTGTTTTGTACAGGAACGACTGGCGCATAGTCTTGCTGCCATGTTTGCCATAACTGAAATGATACAAAGGCGAAAGCGATAAGGATTATCGTTCTTAAATTAGGCATTTTGATGTGTGCTCTTGTCTTCAGACAATCGCAACCAGTGTTTCTGGAGCGAAAGGCGAAGCTGTTGGTTACTTGCTTTGGGCGCCGCAGGACGGGCTAAAACAACAAAATCAAGTTCTGGCAGGCCAACTTGTGTTCTAAAACTTTCTCTAACCACTCGCTTAATACGGTTCCTGCCGACAGCAAGCTTATCAACTTTCTTTGCTATAGCCATGCCCAAGCGAGCGTGCTCTATATCATTTGTGCGGGCTAAGATCGTAAAAAACCGGTCACTAGACCGGTTTGCCCGCGCAAAAACCTGCTTATATTGCGCCCCACTGAGTAATCGGGCAGAACGCGGAAAGCATTGCTCTAACATTAATGTGTTAGACGCTTACGACCTTTTGCTCTACGAGCATTTATAACTGCGCGACCACCGCGAGTACGCATACGTGCGCGGAAACCATGGGTCCGCTTGCGCTTGAGATTACTTGGTTGAAACGTACGCTTCATCCTGACACCTGTTCGTTAAATATAGAAAAAAAGCCTGACGGCTCGAAAAAAGAGGCGAATAGTACTGCGCCTACGCGATCAATGTCAAGTAGTTGTACCCCTTATTTGTTAAAATGACTGTGAAAACTTGTGGATTCAACACCATCTTCCACGATAGAATTGCGTTTTTTGTTCGGAGAGACCGTAGTGAAAGAGATGTTAAAAGATCTGGTCAGTGATGTGGTCAGAGCTTTACAGGGTGAAGGTATCATTCCTGAAGATGTTAATTTTGACATTGCTGTTGATAGAGCCCGCTCTGCTGAGCATGGTGACTTTACCAGTAATATCGCACTACGGCTTGCAAAGCCTGCGCAAATGTCTCCTCGCGACTTAGCGTTAAAAATGGTTCCACGCCTATCTAATCTAAAGCTTTTAGATAAGGTTGAGATTGCAGGCCCCGGATTCATAAATTTTTATCTGCACAAATCAAGCGTACAAAGCATCATCACTGAAATACTATCGAATGGGGCTCACTATGCTCATGCCGAAGAAAATAGTGAGGAAAGCATCACGCTTGAATATGTGTCCGCAAATCCTACCGGGCCTCTTCATGTTGGTCATGGGCGTGGTGCTGCTTATGGATCCAGCCTGGCAAATATTCTTAAAGCCTGCGGCTATCAGGTGCAACGTGAATACTACGTCAACGATTTTGGTCGGCAAATGGATATTCTTGCAGCGAGCGTTTGGGTTCGCTACCTTGAGTTAGCAGGAGAGAAAATTATTTTTCCTGATAACGGCTACCAAGGTGAATACGTTTATGATATCGCCCGTTCTATTCGTGAAACCCACGGTGATGACCTGCGCTTTACTTGGGCCACTGTAACTGAGAATCTTCCGGCAGACGAATGTAATGGTGGAGATAAAGAAGCCTACATTGATGCTGTTATAAACCACACGAAAGAGTTGCTTGGTGAAGCTAATTTTCGAGCCGTTTTTGACCAGGCCACAAGCTCCATCTTGAAAGATATCCGCGAAGACCTTGAAGGCTTTGGCGTAGAATATGACAATTGGTTTTCTGAACGTACTCTAGGCGACTCCGGTGCAATTCAACATGCACTAGACACATTAGAATCCAATGGGCACCTATACAAAGACGGATCCACCTGGTTTAAAGCAACCGACTTTGGGGATGAAAAAGATCGTGTAGTTGTTCGTGAAAATGGCAAAACAACCTATTTCGCCTCTGATATTGCTTATTTATTAAATAAATTTGAACGTGGTTTTGATAAAGCTATATATATTTTTGGAGCTGACCACCATGGCTATGTTCCTCGCCTGAAAGCCGCAACTCAAGGTCTTGGGCAAGATCCTGACAAGCTGGACTTTAAACTGGTGCAGTTTGCCATCCTCTATGAAGGTGGAGAGCGTATGCAGATGTCTACACGCTCGGGACAGTTTGTTACCTTGCGCCAGTTACGTGAAGACATTGGTACTGACGCCTCTCGGTTCTTTTATGTTATGCGCAGCCATGAGCAACACCTAGATTTTGATCTGGACCTTGCGCGCTCTCAATCTACTGACAACCCAGTTTATTATGTGCAATACGCCCACGCTAGAATTTGCAGCGTGTTCCGTAAAATGACGGAAAATGGTGTTTCTCATAACCAGGAACTGGGAGACAATAAGCGTGACTTACTCATTGCCGAGAGTGAGAAAAAAGTGATTAAGCTGCTTTCCAGATATAAAGAAACATTGCAGCGCTCCGCACACTCTTTCGCCCCACACGTACTCGCAAACTTTTTACGTGAGCTGGCCAAAGGTGTTCACTCCTGGTACAACGCAGAACACTTTATTATCGATGATATTGATTTAATGCATGCCCGCTTAAATCTTGCCCTTGCCTGCCAATATGTTATCGCTGATGGCTTAAACCTCTTAGGTGTTTCAGCTCCGGAGAAGATGTAGTAATGGCAAGAGCCCCACGAAAAAGAACTGCCGGGAAAAAACGGAAAAAGCCTGTTCCCGGCTGGATTTATCTTGCAATAGGTGTCGTAATTGGCCTGGGCTTTGCAACCTGGGCGGTAATTGGTCCTTTTCGTGAAGAAATTAGAGATTTGCCGGTTGCTACAAACACAAAGCCTAAAGCTAAACCCATAGAAGTTGAAATTGCCCCGGTTAAATCATCTGATGCTGACTATGATTTTTATGATAGCTTACAAAATGATAAGACAAAAAACAGAACAGACATCTCCAAAGAGCTCGCTGCTTCTCACATAAAAGAAACCCCTAAAACCATTAAAAATAGCACCACGTATTATGTACAAATAGGCTCTTTTCGTAACTTTGCCGATGCAGACCAGTTAAAGGCCGAATTTGCATTTCTCGGCATTATCGCAAATGTGGTTGAAAAGGAAGTCAAGAACATTACATGGCACAGAGTCATGATGGGTCCTTACTCGTCAAAAAGAGAGGCCGAAGCTATGGTCAACACACTGCAAAAAGATAAACGCAAAGCATTTATAGTCAGCTCTAAATAAGACATAAAGAAATAAGGGTCATAATCAAACCCTTATTTCGCTACGTTTTCCCTAGCTGTATTAGGGATGCTCTGGCAGTGTACTATTTGTTTTTTACTCGAAACCACTGGCAAATAGCCCTATATAGTCTACATCTACGGCCTCATTATTTGACATTATGCTGTCTATCGTACCAATTGCTGTCTCGACGGATGCAGTCATTGTCAGTAATTCTTCAGGAGATGCCTGTACCTCAGCACTTAATTCAAATATAAGCTCAGCATTTAACGGCAGGTCAACCAACTCATCAATACCACCCGTACCAACTGAGTTGGAACATACACCAGACCCTGAACATGTCCAGCTTGCATTCATGAGTGCCGCAGGTAACTCAACAAACACTGAAGCATCAACTGCAGCAGATGGACCAAGGTTTTGCACGACAATTTGATAACTCACTATTTCACCTGCTGGTACAACATCAATAGCATTGCTTATGCTCACGCCCAAGTCTGATACAGCGGCAACAACCACATCAAACTGAATGACTGCACTTACATCCTCACCATCACTTAAACTGACTTCAAGTGTTTCTGTTCCTCCCAAACCACTTAAACTCAGCGTCAAGTTTCCATTTATATCCAATGATGGATTACTCGCAACACCATTATTGCTTACCACTGCTACATTAAATTCCAAATTATCCGCTGTTTCATCTACAGGCCCCGCACTAATATCTGTCGCCCATGCACTTACCTGAACCATTCCCTGCCCTCCCTGTGAATAGCTTACTGTGCCACCACCAGTAAAGCTGGGAGGGTCATTTACCGGCACAACTTCAATCGTTAAAGTTGAAAGATCAAAATTTATCCCATCTGAAACCGAAAATGATAACGTTGCTGTTCCATGAGTGTTTTCTGGAGGGTTATAAGTAAAACCACCATCCACGTTTATATGTATCACACCATGAATACCTTTGAGGTTATATACACCTGGAGCACCTACCCGCAACGTATGCCCATCGGCATCACTGTCATTTGCCAGCACACCGTTGTCATTAGCAGTCATTGTCCCTAATCCGTTTAAATCATCAACGACTAATGTTTCATCTTCGTTTACCGTGTAGAAATCAGCAACGGCGACCGGAACGGTATTACAGTTAACAAGAATATTTGTCACATTGCTTCCTGATAAAGTGCCTGCCTCATTACTTATACTGCAGGTAGCCGGACCTGATTCAATATGCACTGAATAGTTGCTTAAATCATTTAGGGCTACTGAAAATTCGAACGAGCCATCAGCATCCAAAATCAGTTCATTGCTATTATTGTTTTGCAGTACAACCGTACCTGAAGTTAATCCTGTTAACGTTCCGCCAATGGTAAACTGATTGGTTGAACAGGCTATTGTTATTGCATTATATATAGCTCCTGCGATATGTCCTGTGCCATCATCACCGCCGCTATTTCCACCTGCCACAACACATGTCTGGCTTGGTGATGCGGGTTGCTCTGATACACTTACAGCATAAGGGCTCTCATCTGCAGTTGCTGTACCAAATGTAAATAATCCATCACCATTCACAATAAGGTCATCACCATTGTTGTTTTGTAATGTGACACCATTATTATTTATAAGCCCGGTAACACTACCACCTAAACTATATCCTGGATGATATACCGTAACAGCACCCGAGAAGCTTTCAATAGTGGACTCTAGAATATCACCTACAACAACAGTACTCCCTGACACTGCTATGGAGCCACCAAAATTCATCCCCACATCACCCGGCTTTAAATAGGCTGTTTGCGACCAATCTGTATTAGACCGTGTAAACACGTAGGCCGCTCCTGAGTCTACTGCAAGATTATCCGACGCATCTCCATTTACACCTGATGTACTGCCATCCTCCTTTACCGCACCTACTACAACCACATCACCGTCAATTGATACAGAAGTTCCAAATTCATCACTTGGCTCAGCATTTGCTGCCTTTAAATACGCTTGTTGAGCCCAGCCACCCACTGCAGAATGGGCAAAGATATAAGCGGCCCCTGAGTTTGAACCCAGAGTATTGCCTTCTGTTCCATTGACTCCTATTCCATTACTGTCTTCACTAAATGCACCAACTACAAAGGTATCACCTGACATTGCTACACTCTTACCAAACTGAGCTAAAGTGATCTTACTTGATGCTTTTATGTATGCTTCCTGACTCCATATCGTACCGGTACGCTCAAAGATATACGCCGCCCCCGAAGCCGTTGTAGCATTTGTGCTGTCGTCACTATTAATTCCTGTTGATGAACCGCTTTCACCCGGCGCACCGACTACAATCTTGTCCCCTGACACAGCAACAGATGTACCAAACTGATCACTAGCATCTGTATTCAGCGCCTTCACATAAGCTTGTTGAGTCCAGATTCCACTACTACGAAAGAATACATACGCCGCCCCAGAAGACTCGGCCATATTATCGGACTCATCATTATTTACTCCAACTGTTATGCTGTCTTCCCCCGGAGCACCAACAATAATGGTATCCCCAGAAACACCTACAGACCAACCAAACAAATCCATACTTTCCACATTCGAGGATTTAAGATAAGCCTGCTGACTCCATACATTAGCTGAACGTGTAAATACATATGCAGCCCCAGCGTTACTCAACGTATCATTTGCTTCATTGGCAATATCATTACTTTTTTCCCTGTTAGCCCCTATAACGATAGTATCTCCGGATATAGCAACGGAATAACCAAAACCATCTCCGCTGTCCGTATTTGATGCCTTTAGATAAGCTTGTTGAACCCAGGCACCTGAATTTCTAACAAATACATATGCAGCACCTGACCCACCCAGTACATTGCTTAATTCATCACCACCCACTCCTGTTGCCCTACTATCTTCTCCTGTTGCACCAACGACCATAGTTTCACCTGAAATTGCTACAGAATAACTAAAGTAATCTGATGAACCCGCATTAGAAGACTTAACAAAGCTTTGTTGTGTTAGTTCAGCTGCACTAACATTTATATCTTTATTATGAGTTGATATAAGCTGCTGTTTTATTTTGTCCCACTGATATTGTGGTAATGAGTTTGGGCTAGTTAATTCATTATTAGCATATGTAATATTTGCTATAAATAAAACAAACAAAAACGGGGTGAAATACTGCAGGACTGATGATTTAATAGACATTGTTGACTCTTAATATTCTCTGGCCCGACATCTCTATCTAGGCCTAGCTATGGGTGCTGAAAAAGACAAAGTCTTCCCCTCTCCTAGCTATTAACTCACCAACAGTGAATTTACTGACATAAAAAATATAGAATACAAAAATAAACGCTACGAACGTCCAATTAAAGAAGGAATTATGAAAAGAGAAGAAAAATAATAGCGGTAAAGAATATTATAGTTTCGACAAACTACGTACCTGAGTACTCACAGCAACCCATGCCGTCACAACACAAAATAACCACAGGCCAAACACAGCCATTGCCAGCATTAACCAATAGGATGTACTTAAAACCAACTCACCACCAAGCCCGCTGACTAACTGACTCATACTTGGCCATAGCCACCAC
>JQIA01000544.1_pt1 | contig 19347 bp, 12 predicted proteins | sample 811431 | NCBI WGS metagenome assembly JQIA01 (sample SAMN02998118, study PRJNA258478) | marine sediment metagenome | biome: marine; feature: seafloor; material: sediment; isolation source: oil-polluted sediment collected from 3 locations (0.5 km, 0.7 km and 0.9 km)... | place: USA: Gulf of Mexico ...
GTTTCCAGTTACCTGAAATGATATACTCCGAAATCCAAATGCGTTAGCCCTGTCTTAACCGGCTGCAATAGCGGCAATATTAAACATATCATCATAAATACCATACTCCCATGAGACTTCAAGGCCGTCAACTGTTGCCTCCTGCTTACCGGAAACACCGTCAACAGCACCTGCATTTACAATGGCATCAAGCATTTGCTGAAGTTTTTCCGGCGCTGGCATATGATTACTCCCGCACATTGCTGAAATAAGCGCTGCAACCCCATAACCTGCCCAGTTGCTGACACCGGCACAAATTGAAAACCGAGCCAGAGTCTTACAGCTGAATGGTCTGTCAAAAGGTACAAAGCTATCAACAGCCTCGGAAACTTTTCCCATACCCAGCTCATTACCGCCATCACCAATACCAATGGTTATAATATCCTTGTTGCCACACTCAATAAAAAAATCATCCAGCATCATATGGTATGATGAGATGTCTATCCCTCTGAAGTTATAGTAGAATCCGTCAGATGCTCTGCCCGGTCTTTCAAGGGCAATAAAGTGTGTTGTCTCCGGCGTAATAAGTGAATCCAGATCAAATTCACCGTTTGCAGGAACCACGGCATAGTCTATTTCAGCCCCGATTGATTTCATCCCCTGAGTCATAATAGCCTCAGAATGATCGTCAAAAACCAGCGTTACTCTTTTACCGGCCTTTATCAAAGTATCAGCAAGAATAATTGCCCCCGGAGGACCGTCGGTTTCAATGGCTTCAGCGGTCAATATATAGAAACCCGTTGTAATCAGTATGTGCTTGCCGTTTTTTAAAGATTCTGCTGCCGGCAGAATATCGCCCTGAATTGCCCAAATGGAAAGCCCCCGCCCCCCTGGATCCTGTTGAATTTTTCTTTCAACGTCTGATGCAATCTTAATCATGATACAATCCTTCTGCTATACTTCTCAGGGCTTAAGAATATGGCATTGTTATATAGTAACGTCACAAATTAATGTTTTGCAGAAATCATCCAAAAAGTAGTTCATGATTCCTGAAAGTTTTTATATTTTAAACGCATGGTCCTTCATGTCACCAACAAACATATGACCCGGCGAGTGGGTTATCATTAACCGTGGTTTAGCAACGACAGCAGCATTCTGAGGCGTTACACCACACGCCCAGAAGACCGGAATTTCTCCGTCTTTTATTGTTACAGCATCGCCAAAATCGGGTTTATTGATGTCCGCTATCCCAATCTGAGCAGGATCACCAATATGCACAGGGCTTCCATGAACGGCCGGATAATCCCTCGTAATTTCAACGACTTTGATAACATCTTCCGGCCTGAAAGGCCTCATGCTGACAACCATAGGCGTATTCACAAACCGGCCTGCAGGTTTACACATAAGATTCGTTGAATACATAGGCACATTTACATTCTCTGAAATATGCCTTATTTCGAGTTCCGCCTTTAGCAATGCCTGTTCAAAACTAAAACTGCACCCAAGTAAAAAAAAGACAAAATCATCCTGCCAGAGGTCAATAATCTTATCGACTTCTTCAGTCATAATACCATTTTTATATAATCTGTATTTTGGGATATCAGACCTGATATCACCGTCCCCGGCAATATATTTTGTCAGAAACGCACCAGTGTCCCCAACTTCTATAATCGGACATGGCTTTGGATTTCGCTGTGCAAAAAGAAGAAAATCGTATGCCCAGTCCTGCGGGAGTATTACAAGATTTGCCTGTACAAATCCTTTTGCGTATCCACTGGTATGTCCGGTAAACTCACCTGCTCTAATCAATTGCCTAAGTTCTGCACCATTTTGAATCAAATTACCGGACTCCCTCTCCAAATGTTTCATTCCAACCTCGTACCTGTTTATCTTTATACACATATAGCGCATTTATCACAAGTCGTTTTTACATATTCATCAATTTAACATCGTTTAATTTATGTTTTCACACATAATAAGCTATAGTTATTTAGAAAATCAATAATAACCATTTTATTGATTAACATCAAAACGCTCTGCTTTCGTTCAAACAGAAGCAACAGTACTACCGAAATGGCCATAATTTTCTGTGTTTAGGAATAGAAATATCCAACAGGTCTGTTGAAAAGAAACAGGTTAATCGGTTATCCGGTTATCCGGTTATCCGGTTTTTAAACGTCCTGAAAACGACTGCAGGATATAGCGAAGGACTGAACACAACATTGAGCCTCTGAAAACATTCCCATGTACAATGGCATTTTTCATCTTTTATCTTTTTCATTGCCAGCAGAGATGATGCGGAATTAAGAATTTTGTATGGTGAGTAGTTATTAGTACGCACATTACCGAGGTGTTTATCCAGCACTTCACAAAGCAGTATATTACCATCTGCTGTCAGAACAAAACCTTTTTTACCAGCCTTGCAGGAGATGGTCATTTCATTGTCACATCGGCTCCTGTTAATTATGCCGGAAACAATTTCATCCACGGCAATTCTCACATGCCGGAAAGGATAATTTTTTGCAAGTTCAGTATATGTTGAATAATTGACGTCCTTTAAAACACGCATATAATGGTCCATATCGATATCTGCCAGGCTGTTATCCGGAAGAGAGTTCCCCCTTATTAATCCGATATAATACGGCACATTTAACTCATTACGAAAAAAGCCGGCAAGTTCTGTAAGACTATCCTTATTTTGCCTGTTATATGTAGCACATGCGGCTATGGTAAGTCTTTCTCCTGCTGCCTTGTTCTGCCCAACAAGTTTTTTTAGTTCTTTAACCGTTAAAAGAGCTCTTTTAAAACTCCCTTTCCGCCCCCTTAGACTGTCATGAATATCTTCCGGTCCATCAATCGAAACGCCAATACTGAAATGAATGCCCGGGCATTTTTCAAGGATCATCTCAGCTGTTTTAACAACCGTTTCGCTAAACCAGCCATTGGTAACAAGGTTTAACACATGCAGATCATTATTCCGGTAAAACAACGATGCAATTTCAGGTAGATCATTCCTCAGGAGCGGTTCACCGCCAGCAAGAGTAAGGTACTTAACGTGCCCCATATTTTGTGAAATTTTCTCAATTTCTTCAAGCGTAAGATCTGTATTTTTATCGTTATTGCATTCATGGTTAAAACAATGACGACACCTGAGGTTACAGTCACCTGTAACCTGAAAAACCATGTATACCGGGTTTGGACTAACCATAAATTTAAACTGATTTAACATTTCACCACCATTAATATGTACCTGTCTTTTTGCCAACTCTCTTGTTTATATACCCTGCAATCATGCCAATATTTATAAATGTATATTCCGCCTGTCTGTAAAAAACTGAAAGAACTGACATCCCAATAGATTTTTCTCTGATCATATGCCTGGAAAAACCCCAGTCTGCAAAATAAAACAATGTACCAATCGTAATGGCGGCAGCAACTCCTTTTAAGGGGGCAAGCATACAGAGAAAAAGGCTCAGATTCAAAGTCTGGCTGAAGGCCGACCTGAGTATTGCCTGAGCTTTAAAACTAAATGGCAGATTAGGCATACCGAGCGCAATACTACTTATATAGCGACTTCTGAAATATACTTTCTTTAATCGTTTGCCAATTTTATCAAAATGATGATAGTGGATCAAATTTCGTTTAAATACAATATTATCCCCTTTGATAAAACCGAGTCTCAACGCAAATTCAAATTCTTCTCCACCGCTTCGGTTAAACTTTTCAACAAAGCCACCCATTTTCATAAAAAAGCGCCTGTTTACCACTACGCATTGTGTAAAAAATGTTATTTCCCAGTTCTGTTCTTCATAATAGTTCCATGCCGCAGCAAGATAGTTCTGAAAGCTGTCAGCAGCTTCATTTGCAGGCACTGAACCCGTTGGTCCCTGCAGAATAGAAAGGGTATCACATCGCTTCAATTCATTAAGAATTACAGAAAAATGATTCCCTGCAAGAACAATGTCTGAATCAACAAAAAGGATATATTCCCCGGCTGATTTTTCAGCGCCTCTGTTTCGTGCTGCACCGACACCGCCATTTTGAGGCATTCTGTAATATCTTAGAGGCAGTGGTGAATCCGGATATGAAAATTTATCAGGGCTGTGATCATCAATAACGATAACCTCAACCTGGTTACAGGCTTCAGGGAATTCCCCCTTTGACTGCTGAAGTGATAAATAAATTGAATCGATACATTTTTTCACATTTAATTTATCGTTATAATAAGGGATTACAACACTAATCAGTATCATTTTATCGTCAGCCCCTTTGTCGTTCTTTTTAATAACTCCGGTATGTACAATGGCATCAGAAAAGGCCGCGGATAATCACGCAGAAGCCGCCCTATTCTGACAGAGTTGAAGTAGAAATCTCTGTTTGCCTTTCTCTGATAATACATCAGTACATCATCAGATTCAGCTGACAGATTTACCATTGCATGACAACTGGTAATTTCCCGAAAAAGATCCGGTTTCCGCCATTCCGGATACTTCCGGACCTGACTGTCATAGAGAGATGAACCGGGATAAGGTGTTACTGTGAAAAAGGATATTGAATGGAGTTTTGAACTGCATGCGGTATCGATTGTCATCTGCATCTCCTCAGCAGTCTCACCCGGAAATCCAAACATAGCAAAACCATTTACGAAAACACCCTTGCCGGCGATATATGCAACATTCTCAAGAAATTTCTGAATATTCAATCCCTTCCCTGACAGTGCCTGTATTCGCTCTGAGCCTGATTCCAACGCAAGACTTGTCATATACATACCGGCATCAACCAGAGCATCCACTTCTTCTTTTTTAAAAATATCTGCCCTCATACCATTTGGAAAGGCAATTTTTATTTTTATGTTCTTTTTCTTTATTAAAGCGCTGAATTCAATCAGTCGTTTCCGATCAAGATTAAAAATATCGTCAACGAATTCGATTTCATCAACTTTAAACGTCTTAATGTACCACTCGATCTCATCAACAATACGCCCGGCTGAGTGCGTTCTGTATCGTTTATTAAAAATATTATGGCAATAGATACACCCATAGGGGCATCCCCTGCTGCTGAAGAGTGATATATACTTTCGTCTCGGCACCGGCAGCATCGACTGGACTTTCCAATACTTTGATATATCGATAAGGTCATATGCTGGAAAAGGTATTGTATCCAGATCTTCAATAAGCCGAGCCATTCCCTTATTTGTTACTACCCGTCCATTACCCTCTCTTATAATCAGTCCGGGAATATCATCATAACGGCTTCCGGCAAGATATCTTTCAACGATCATTTCAAAAGAGAGTTCTCCCTCTCCTTTAACAGCAAGATCAATCTCTGTACCGGCAATTGCTGATGAACCAAGGCCACTTACGTGGGCACCACCGGCAACAATTAATACGTCAGGACACCGTTTTCTAATTTTGATACTTAGAGCTGAAAGGAGCCAGGCCGAAGGCGTCATCGCACTGATCCCAACAATATCTGCCTGGAAAGTGATAATTCTGTCTACAAGTTCGTCGTCAGAAATATTATCAAGTTTCTGATTTATGACGATAAACTTCACATTGAATTTTTCTCTGAGCCAGGCTGCAATGTAAAGAAGCCCCAGAGGAGGACTGACAAGAGAGCTGTAAAGCGTTCTGACACCGGCATTCACAAGACATATTCTAAGCTCTTTCAATTGGCTTCCTCCGCCATTTCATAGAACTTATCAGCTTCGTAATCCTGCCCGTATCGTTTAAAAAGGTCCCCTATCTTTCTTAACGTTTCTTTGTCATCCCCTATTTTTGTTGAAAATAATCTAAAATAACGTGTGCCATCAAATATTTGTCCGGATGCCAGTAAGGCTGTGCCATATCGTATATAAATTCGTTTACCGGCGCCTTTATTCCGAATACACTCAAAATAATGTGAGAGTGCATTGTCATAAGCCCCATCGGCAAAGTAAATATCGCCAAGACCCATATGAGCAGGTAAGCTGTTTGGTGCCTTATTAAGAATCTCCTTGAATATCGCTTCGCTTCTGGTCATCTCCCCCAGTTTATACAAAGCAAGTCCTTTGTTGATCATGGCATCAATAAACTCAGGATAAAGAATCAATGCATTGTTAAAATGTGCAAGACTCTCTTCGATACGCCCTTTTGATGCCAGCATAACACCCAGGTTATTGTGTGCCTCAATATTAGCAGGATTTATATCCAGCGCTTTGTATGAATAGTCAATGGCAGCATCAATCTCTCCCTTTTCACTTAATGAATAAGCAAGATTCGTATACGAAAGAGAATCGCCGGGATTAAGTTCTACAGCACGCTTAAAGAGCGTTTCACCGTTCTGCCAGTATTTAACCTGTTTCGATGTCAGCCCCCCGAGCACCAGTAAAATTACCATACCCAAAAAAATTATTACCCGGCTATCTATGGCCCATTTTTTTCTTAAAAAAGAAATACTCCAGACAATAGCAAAAAAAAGACCTATGAAGGGTATATAGACAAAACGGTCAGCATGTGCTGGCCAGTAGCCTCTTTGCATCAAACCGGAAGCAACAACAAGGTTTCCCGTATACCAGAACCAGCCGACGGCAACCCAGGGCATTTTTTTCAACAGGACAAGGGATAATCCTGTAAAAACCGTTAGAAAACCTGCAGCACCAATACTCTGCCATAAGGGAATCGCTTTCGGAAAAGGATAAAAAACCGATAGACCATATGGCAGGAATAACTGCTTAATATAAATGACATCAGAGACCAGCGCATTTAATATCCTTAAGTGTGCTGGAATTTTATCATAGGATGCGAGTCCTGACTGATCCGCATAAAACATCACCCAAAACATAAAAACACCCACCATAATAAAAATAACCGGCATGACTTCGGCAATAATAAGCGCGTTTGCCTTAATCGCCTTATTGCGCTCACCGTCGTGCCTTACAGGCTTATAGCGTTTAAATGGCCAGTAGTTTAAAAGCAGAAGGCTGAAGGGAAAAGTCATCATCACCGGTTTCGACATATAGCCACATAAAAAAGTGATCACCAGCAGGAATAAGAGCTTCAGATCCTGTTTCCGGGTGCAGAAGACAAAAACATTCATACTTAAAAGCCAGAAAAAGCCGGCAAGAACATTTTTACGTTGAGTGATCCAGGCAACAGATTCAACATTGACAGGGTGAAGTGCAAATAATGCCGCTACAAAAAAACTTTCCCATGGCTGTCCGGTAGATTTAAAAAAAAAGAGATACAACAATAGCGCATTCAAAATATGTATCAGCAGATTTGTAAGGTGATGTTTACCCGCGTCAAGTCCGTAAAACTGACTGTCCGCCATATGTGAAAGGGTTGTTATCGGGTGCCAGTAGGGGCCGGAATCCTGACGAAGAGATAAAGAACGGACAATACCGTCTATTGAAAATCCATCTTTAACATCCGGATTCTCATAAACAAAAACAGAATCATCAAAACTTATAAATTCAAAGGTGAGAACATCTTTGTATACAAAAAAAACAGCTGACGCAAGAAACAGAAAAACAGCAACATGCCATAAGATGCCACTCCGTCTGGTATCATTTTTTACTGTTCCGTTTTGCGATGTCTTCGATCTGTTTAAAATAGTCGGTCTCCCTGATATTCACAAACTGTTCTTCAGTCACTATAACTTCCCAGTATTTAAAGCCCCCGTCAACAGCTTTCTTTAGCCATTTCACAGATTCTGTTTTCTCATTTTTAAGCGAATATACACAGGCAATATTATAATAAAGACTGAGTGTGTATTTTGTTTTTTTCACGATAAGTTTTTTATATAATTCAATGGCGCTGTCGTATTCTTTTTTTTGTATGTGAATTTCTGCAATACCGGATAATGCCTTTGCATTTAAAGGATCTGATGCCAGTGCACGTTTGTAATAATCTATAGCCTCGTTTTGCATACCAAGGAGGTTATAAATTTTACCGGCCTTACTAAGCAATGCCGGGTCTGACGGCGCATTTTCCAGGTCTGCCTTGATCTTTTCAAGCGCAATTTTAACAAGGTCATCAGCCTGCGTCACTATTTCAAGATGCGCTTTAACAGTCTTATCTTCCGGCCTGACTGTAAGAGCCAGCTTAAAATATTTCGCTGCCTTTTCAAACGCTTTGTTTCGTTCATATATAAGCCCGGCTTTAAAAACCGTATCAAAATCTGAACTGTTGATTTCAGCTGCCCTGATAAAAAAATCAAGGGCCTTATCATCCAGCTTCTTCTTTTCATAAAGAAGCCCAACATTATATAGCGCCACCGCAGCTTTAGAATTAACTCTCAACGCTTCATTCAAATATAGAAGGGCTTCATCCTCCCGGCCAAGTTGAACCAGAATTACCCCCAGATTACTGTTCGCCTGCCAGTAGTCCGGGTACAGCATTATAACGTCTTTATAATAACTGACAGCCTCTTCAGTCTTACCGGCTTTATCGAGGGCAAATGCCAGATTAACCTTCGACACCGCATCATTCTTATTCACTGACAAAGCGTGCGAATAAAGCTTTATGCCATTTTCCCAATATTGAACCTGCATATATGTTTTTGCTGCCAGAAACGCTATAAATATCGTTACAACCACTGCCGGCACATACCGTTTAAACGGTGAAGAAATACCCGAAAAAAGTGCAGAACCACCCCATATAAGAAGAACAAACAGGCCGAGTTGCGGAATGTACATAAACCTGTCTGCATAAGCAGGCCATAAGCCTCCCTGAATGATACCGGAAACCATAACAAGGTTCCCGATAAACCAGAACCAGCCGGTAAAAAACCAGGCATGTTTTTTTAATGTGACTATCGAAACCACGGATACAACAATCAGAATAAGACCCGAAATGGCTGTCTGCCAGAACGGAATTGACGTCGGGTAAGGATAAAAAACAGACAGTTTCAGGGGAAGCAGTACTTTAAAGATGTAAATAATATAGGAAACAACTGCATTGGCAAGCCTTAGAGTTGCCGGCACCATATCCATGCCTGTGGCCTCAGACGCAAAATTATCTGCCCTGAAATTCATTGTCAGAAGAATTGCCGTCAATGCAAAAAACGGGAGCTTCTCGATCAAAGGCTGGATATTTTTTTTGGAAAAAAATTTAAGTGTAACCTTCTCATCCTGACCTTTAAATAGAATAAACCTGTGAAGGGGCCACATGTCCAGCAGTAATAATGAAAAGATCAGTGTAATAATTGCCGGTTTTGTCATAAGACCTGCGAGAAAAAATAACAGCACCGTAAGATACGCGCTGATCTCTTTTCGCTCAAGATACCGGATATACATCAGCATTGTCATAAGCCAGAAAAAAGTATTTAACACATTTTTTCTGGACGTAATCCATGCCACCGATTCAACATTTAAAGGATGGAGTGCAAATAAAGCGGCGATCAATGCACTTTTCCATCGGTCGCCGGTCACTTTAAAGAAAAATAAAAATACAAGAATAGCGTTTAATATATGAAAAAAAAGGTTTGTAAGGTGGTGCTTTGAAGGATCAAGACCGAAAAGCTGACAATCAATCATGTGAGAGAGCATTGTCAAAGGCATCCAGTAGGGACCGTTTTCATGACCAAAATCGAGTGCCCAGCTGATACCCTCCAGTGTAACGCCTTTGGTTACATATGGATTTGCCGTTACATAAACAGGGTCATCGATGCTTAAAAAGTCACTCGACAATACATTATAATAGATAATGAAGGTCACAAGAGCCAGGCCTGCACAGATTAATACATTGGCAAGGCTATTTCCTGTTTTTACATCTAATGTCCCAGTTTCCAAAAATCATTCCTTACGGGAATCTTTATCAGATTTATCCCTTTTCTAATTATCACTCTGATTTGTAAAACAGGAAAACCACAGTATTAAACGTTTGTAAAGTAATATTTTTTATCAAATGAGTCTTCACTCATCATTCGGTCTTTGCGGGCGTATCATCTGTAAAAAGATACCATATTTTTTTCCTGATAATGAGAAACAGCATACTTAAACCGGTCTTTACTGTTGTCATAAAGCTTCCTGAATGCTTTGATTCGCCACCAATTCTGCCATGGTACGATACGGGAATTTCAATAATACGCATGTAATGGCGGATAGGTTCTATAATCATTTCAGGTGAAAAGGCCGGGCCATCCGCTTTTAAGTCACCCTTTATCCGTTCCCAGGATTCACGCCAGATACCCCGGTATGTACAGCCCACATCTGTAAGGCGGGGTTCATGTCGACGCCACCAGAGGATTTCAATTATCTTTGCGACAGCAGCGTTTCCAAGTCTTAAAACAAGGCTCATATTCGCCCCCTGTTCAATCATCTGCTTTGTCGTACGGGTGCCGATAACCATGTCTGCATCTTTCAGATATTCCAGAATTTTATCCAGATCTCTGGCCTTAAATGAGCCGTCTGCTTCTGTGATAATCAGAATATCCCCTTTGGCCTTACTCATACCGTATCGTATTGCATCACCGTAGCCTTTAAGCTTCGCCGAAAAAACCGTTGCTCCTTTTGCAGCTGCAATTTCAGCTGTCTTATCAGTAGACATATTGTCAGCAACAACAATTTCATCCACTTTCCCGTAAAAATCAGCAACAACGTGCCCGATTGAGTCGGCCTCATTCCAGGCGGGGATCACAAGGCTGACCTTTTTCTTTTCAAACATTTTTCTTCGGATGATATAATTTGCGTAATTAAGATCATCCAGGGTATTTACATTCACATAATCACCGGTGATAAAGAATGGCAACACCTGTGTTTTAGCCTGAACAGCAAGATTTACAGCATCAATCAGTTCTACCTTCCCTGTAACAGCAGATGCCGGTGTATTTTTAATAAAATTGAAAATGCCGGGTTTAAAAAGAAATGTGCCACAACCCAGATAATTATTTGTTATTATTTCCGGTTTTTCAACCAGTTTCATCAATCTGCCATTCTCGATATCTACAGCATAATTCTTTTTTATTTCATGTCCGGGCGCACCCTCTTTGACAGCACATACGGCCATATAATCCTGATTCAGAAATGTTTTAATTCTGTCATGACCTGATTGATCATACAACTCATCACTCAGCATCAGGCAAAAATCAGAATCGAGAAACGGTTCAGCAAGAAGAATTCCTTTTGCAAGTCCTTCCTGAGGGCTCGGGTTTTGAATATACTCTATCTCGACCCCCCTTAGAGCCTCATCGTCAATCTCGCGTTTCACCGAATCATGATTATCACCGGTAATAATATAAATTACGGTGATACCGATATCATTTTTCATAATACGAATATTTCTTAACAAAAGGGATTCGCCATCTACTGTTAACAGAACCTTTGAGGTCTTTTCGGACTTTGGATGCAGCCTTGTACCCGGGCCTGCAGCCGCTATTACCCCTTTTAAGTCATCAGCCATCTGTTACCTTCCTGTATAAATCGAGCCAGTAAGATGCAAAAAAATAAACCAGCAGGTTTATCCCGATAAAATGAAATGTTAAAAAATATGACGTCTTTGACAGGTAGCCGGATACGGATGTCATACCGACCAGCGTCAAAACTTTTTCTACCGTATATCTTATAAGTACAATAAGCACCACAGCAACAATAACCAGCCTGATTTTTTTTCCCGCCCTGCCCGCAAGAAAGGGAACAATAGCCAGCAGAAGCAACCCATGGTCAAACCGAAAGTTAAAGGCAATGGAAAAAACCAGCACCGTAGCAAAAACACCAAAGAATGTATCCTCAGTCCGTCCATTAACTGAGATTATTATAAAAATGGCATATAAAACATACAGTACGACGCAGCCATAGAACAAAGCAAATATCAATGTAAACGGCATGACCATCTTTTCGGTCAGTGCACCGGACATAACCAGCTTGTTAAGTAAATCCTGATAACCGGAAAACCCGTCTGATACATATGGCAATGAACTGCCGTAGGCCCTCATTTTCGAATACGACTCAGCCATGGCATGCAGCATGTCAACATGGACCTGAAATCCAAAAAGGAGAATTGATACAAGAACCAAAACAAAAAAACAGATACATGTTTTGTAGAAAAGCCTGTATTCTTTTGACAAAAGGGCAACACAAACAAGGGGAGCAAGAAAAACTTTAAAAATGATTGCCAGTGAAAGAAATAAAGCGCTGAGCCAGTATTTTTGTAGCTTATAAAAATAGAGCGACAGTAATAGACAGGTTAATACTTCAACATAGATATTAAGATAGCAGAGCTGCATTAAGAAAAATGTTACAGCAAGAAGGGCAAAAATAAACTGAACATTTCGATCAGCCAGAATTTTGTCACCACTGATACGAAACAGAAGTATAACGGAAAGGCAGCCAAGGGTGACCGTCTGAATAATTTTACCAGTGACAGCTGCTGAAACCGGCAGGAATGCATAGGGGCCAAAAGCGACAACAGTCAGCGGAAAATTATAAAAACTGGTTTTTTCATGATAAAAAATACCGGTAGCCGTATAGGTTTCCTGCCAGATACAAAACATGCGGTAATCTACGCCATAAAAAAAATTCAGCGTTGTAAATATATATTTAAGAACCGTAACCAGACTTGCTATTGTTATGGCAATGTAGACTATCTGTATAAAGGATAGTCTTTCATGTCTTTTTTGTCTCTGTTGAGAATTGTCTGACATAATTTATAAAGGCCGTTTTGATATCTGCATTTTCTTCCCTTGCAAAATAACGTTCATAAGACCCTTTTACTTCCGGTCTGGAGTAAACGGTCTCATCGGCATGGTGAAGGTTGTTCACTATCATCTGTGCCGAAGCTGCAATAAATGCATCAAGGACCCTTTCTTTAAAAGACTGTCTACCGCTTTTCGTCGGAGATCTGAATGCCTTCCAAAAAACAAAGAGTGAATTTTTTATCACATTATAGTTTGACCCGACCTGTTTAATAGCCTCATAGGTCATGTGTAAAACAACCAGCATGCTCTCATAAAGGTTCTCAGGAGGTTTCCTGTTGCATTCAGAAAGATCTGATACGCATAAGGAAAGAAAATAACCCATAGAACCCTGTTTCCCATAAACATAGGTCTTGTTTTCCTGCGCAAGCTGAAAATTCTTTGATCCGGGAAGATCCGTTAATGGACAGCCCTGAACTCCGATATTATTCGCTTTGCAGAAATCAGCAATGTCTTTGCCTGTATGATTCTCAACCGTGTTAAAATTATCATACGGCATACCTAATATAAACGCCCCATGTATGGAAATGCCATAGCTTTGTATTATCTTTATCATTTCAGCGTAATACTGTCGAACCGTTTTTCCACTTTTTTCAATGTCAGAAACGATATTCTTGCCGACAAACCTGAGGTTATCCATATTGAGTGATTCAAGACCGATGAAAAAATGGATGGCACCTGATTTTCTAAGTTTTTCAAGGAGATCCGGCCTGTGGGCAACATCTATGGAAATCTGCGCTGCATAATTGATAACCAGCTCACTCTCAATAATCATATCGAGCATCTCTTCAAGCCTGTCTCCACCCAGCAGAAGATTATCAGGAAGAAAAAAATAAATCCTGTTATCAAATTTCACACCGTCTCTTTGATTATATTTTAATTCATTAACAAAGTCTTCGGCACTCCTTGCAACAAATTTACGTTGTTTTGCAGGTATAGTTGAAATTGAACAAAAATTACATGAGAACGGGCATCCCAGATACGGCGCAATTGGGTTTATCTTTATCAGCTTTTTAACGAACCGGCCAATAACCGGCAGCTTTTCAAGAAAGACAAGATCCATCGGCTCCATATACTCGATGTTCTTAGCACCCCAGACGCCATCTTCCATCATTTCAGTACCAACATATTCTTTTTTAAGCTGTCCCTCTTTCAATCCACTGAATATGTCTTTAAAAACAAATGAATCACCCGGCCCTGTCACCTGGGCAACCAGCTCAGGTTTTGGCGTATATTTCCTTATGAAATTATCCAGATCATCTTTTGATGACGATACGTGAACCCCACCTATGATAACCGGAATATCAGCATGGTTCAAAACGATAGAGGTTAATGCCGCTGTGGGGAAATTAGCACTCATGGATGTAATAAAAACAGCTGCAGGTTTACCCCGTTCTTTGATGATATCTTCAATGCAGCGCCTGCGACCATCCGCCATGATAATTTTTGATACAGGATCTATTATGGAAATCTGGTTGGCAATATAATCAGCGGCCTTACTTTCAAGAGCCAGTGTATCTACCATGCCTCTTTTCTGGCGGACCAGGTTAAATTTCAGATAGTCGGAATAGTTCCGACTGTTTATATTTGAATAATCGAGGCCGGTAAGATCAGAAATAACATCGGTGGCATCGTCGCATTTATCAAGAAGATGCAACAAATCCAGTGTCAGCGGATTATATATTATATAATAGTTTTCCATCGCAAAATCCTTCACCTGAATAAAGATACAGGCATTTATATATGTATCCGGTCAACAAGCCGGATTAGACTGTAAATAGTAAGAAAAGCTACTTATTTTAATGTATATAGAAAATCAGAAGTAAACAAGAAGGATGTTTTACACGCATGTAATAGTTTTGTAAAATAACTTTGCGGCATATCGGGCATAATTTTTTAGCATTACTGGTCTTTTGAAAACTTCTCTAAACCGGTCGAAAATATATGAAATTCTAAAATAATACCGGAACAGCAATTTTTTTCTGAATTCCAGAACTTCTTTTACATCCAGATATTTCATACCATCAAAGGGTGTTGCATAATAGTCCTTTCCTGTAACCGGCTCATATCGGCCCTTAACACTGCAGACCTGTTCGTATAAGGCTGTACCGGGATATGGAACAGGAATATGGACTTCAATAAAATCAGCCTTAAGATCAAAAATCAGCTTTTCTGTTTTCCTCAGATCATCCCGGGTTTCCCAATAAAAACCCGCCATAAAAAATCCAAAGACTTTTAAACCAGCGTCCCGTGCACACTTAACTGACCGTAAGCTGTCTGCAACCCCGGTGCCTTTCCCGAGTTTTGCCATTGTTTTTCCGCTACCGGATTCAAAGCCAAAAGCAATCAGCCAGCAACCGGCCTGTTTCATTATTTTAAGCGTATCCGTTTCCACAGGCTTTGTCTTGGAATTCGCAACCCAGCTGATTTTACCATTCAGCTTTGAATTGATAATTCGGCTACAGAATTCAACAACCCATTTCCGGTCAAGGGTAAATGTATCGGATTTAAAGAAGAAATTTGATATCCCGTATTTTTCATAACATTCCAGAAGTTCCATAAAAACATTGTCAGAACTTCGGGTTCGGATTTTCCTGCCTGAGATAACCGGCGTAAGACAAAATATACATGAGGAGGAACACCCGCGCGCTACTGCAATAGTCGCCTGAAGTTCACCGGTGTCAGGCCTGATATATAGTTTATTGTTCATAAGACTTCGATCCGGAAATAAGAGTGTATCCGGTTCATCCGCCCATGTTGAAAAATCAGTTTTAATCCACTGGTCATCTCGTTTATAGATTATACCCGGAATATTTTCAGGTGATTCTCCGGTAAAGTGTGAATGAATCAGTTGCGCTGAAACAAAATCACTTTCACCGCCAACAAGATAATCGACGGAAGAGAGGTCAAGATCATTCAGTAATACCGAAGGCGCATCAAAAAACAAAGCCCCTTTCAGAACAATAACACAGTTGTTATCATTGGCTTTAATCGTGTTGACAATGGCAATATCCTGAAAAATTGTGGCCGTTGTTATCGTAAGAAACAGCAGGCCCGGCTTAAACTGCCTGAAATCCCTTTGCAGGTCTTTAGCAGCAAGTCCTTCCCCCATATAATCTTTTAAAAAAATATCATAACGCCATTTCTGAAGACCTGATGCAACATACCCAAGATCATTGCAGGCATGAAGATTTGTAGCAGCAGAATCTTCAACATTCCCCTGACAGCGGTCTTCACCTCTCTGATAGTGTTTACCAGGAGGGTAGATCAGCATAACACGTTTATTGTCTGTTTTATTTTTCAAAATTATACTTTACCAGATACCTGATCGTTATCTTCAGTGTTTTTAAAAAATTTATTTTATTGATGCGGTTCAGCCCTATGAACATCCCTGAACCAAAAACAGTATTATACAGACCTGTTAAAGGAAGACCAGCCAAAAAAATAATTAATCGATCGGGGATCTTAAAAAAAACGCCGAAGAAAAGAAGTTTCTGTAAATGAATCATTTTACGCCGATCCATCATCTTAATGGGGGTATTACCAAAATATGAATACGACGAACCGGATGCATCAGTCTTTTGAATAAACCCGTTTTTAATGGAATAGGCATAAATATCTGTACCCGGATAGGGATTCACCAGTGAACACCATACAAAATCAGGCCGGATCTTTTTATTCAGCCGGTAGGTTTCCATTGCCATATCGAATGTTTCACCGGGACTGCCTACCATATTGAATGTCTGAAAGCGGATTCTGTGTTTTTTTAACAAAAATGCAGCAGCTATGATGTCATCCTGAGAAATATCCTTTCCAAGGAGATTATTTCGTAACGCGGAATTACCGCTTTCAACACCGATTTTCACTGCAAAACAACCCGCTTTTTTTAGTTTTATAATCCGTGTTTCATTCAGATGTGAAGCCCTTGCATTTAATTTAAAGGGTATATTTATCTCGCGTTTATAGGCCTGTAAAAAGTCATCCAGCCAGATGTCAGAAGCAAGAGTAAAAGTATCATCATCAAAGGTTATAAATTCGGGAGACTCATTTTTTTTTAATGCACCGAGTTCTTCAATAACATTTGTAACGGAACGTCGCCTTACAATCTGCCCTTTCCCCTGATACAATTCATTATAGGCCTTGTTAAAACAGAAAGCGCATTTAAAGGGGCATCCCCTGCCGGTAATCATAACGGTATGATACAAAACATCATTCTTTTTTTCATCATACAGGGAATACGCTTTGTAAACAGACCGGTCATAAAACGGCAGCGAATCAAGATCTTCAACAAGGTTCCGTAATTCATTTCTGAAAACCTGCCCGTCTTTCTTCACAAGGAAATTCTTTACCGACGTAATGTCACCGTTTTTCTCATATTCAGCGACAAATTCTGATAATGCCTGATCACCTTCACCAACACATACGGCATCGATATTTTCGTCATAAATAACGTCAGGGTAAAAAGTCGGATGGGCACCACCGCAGATAATCAGCCCCTTAAAATAAGGCCTGATCCGTTCAGCGATCTGTTTCATCCACGGGTATTCACCGGTGGTGATTGAAAAGCCTATGATATCCGGTTTAAAAACAGAAATTTTGTAACCCGGATCTGTTTCAAGATCATCAATGCAAAGCGCTGTCACATGGCCGTCTCTTTTCAAAAGAGCAGAAAGAGCCATTACAGCTGGTTTTGCAAAAACATCTTTTTGTATAAAGAGTATTTTCATTGTTTCTTTGTTTCTTTGTTCGTGATCCCAGATTGTTTTTACCTGATTATTCTTGACAGAAAAAGGGGCATAAGTATAGTGGAAATCATATATTTGCTGACGGACAGGAGTTTTTTAGTATGCTGAATACACCAAAATATTTAAATAATCTTTCATTTGTTATCCATGCATGGTTCGAAAAACCGGCACTTATTCTCAGGTCAATCCTTTTTTTTTTAATGAAACTCTCGGGCAAACATGTCGTCCGTGGCATGGATATCGCGCTCTCCTACGCATGTAATCTAAGCTGCACACACTGCAATGTTGCATCTCAACATAATAAAAACAAAGAGGAAATGACAAATAGCGAAATCATTTCTGCTATAAATCAGCTAAAAAAGTCCGGTGGTTTTTATGTCACCTTCACAGGAGGTGAAGTCCTCTTAAATATAGACCGGCTTGAAACAATTATTGATGCCATCGGAAAAAAATCGATGCTGTTTCAGGTCCAGACCAACGGCACACTACTGAATGATAAAATTTGCAAACGGCTGAAGCATATAGGCGTCGATAATGTACAGATCAGCTTTGATACATTTCATGAAACAGCGTCATGGACGCAGGTGATTGCAATAAAGAAAAAGCAGGTCAGGATGTTGAAAGCAAACGGACTCGATATCTTCTTTACCTGGCTGGCATCTCATAAATCACTTAAAGGTCATGAGATAAAAGATATTATCCGATTCTCTAATGATCACAAAGTCAAAATCGGATTAAACTTCGCCGTACCTCAGGGCCGCTGGCGAGAAAAGAATGACATGCTGCTTGACGGGACAGACAGTATAAATATTCGCAAAATCGCAAAAGATAACAATTATCTTTACATCGATCTTCAAAACAATCTTTTCAATTACGGATGCCCTGCATTTTCAGAAAGGTTCCATATAAATGCCTATGGAGACGTTCAACCCTGTACTTTTTTTCAGATCAAATTCGGAAATATTACTGAAGAGCCATTGTCGGACATATTAAAACGAGGGGTCGAGCATCCACTATTTGCATCCTTTCCGGACCACTGTCCCCCGGCGGAGAATCAGGAATACCTGAAATACTGGCAGCAAAATGATTTCCGGGAACTGCCGGTACCCTATAACAAATTTGAACATTTTTCAGGATTTCCGGAGACATCTCAAACATGCCCAGTCTGCAATGCAAACGTGAATATCCCTTTTTTATCCAATCTGCCGGAGGTTGAATATGGCCTGCCATGGAAAGGCACCCTGATGAAATGCTCAGGCTGCGGGCTAATCCAGCAGGTACCCATTTTGAGGGTAAATGAAGCACTCGATTTTTATCCGGATGAGTATATTCATTACAATCCGGAACCCGGTGGGATCAAAGGTTTTTTAATGCAGATTTATATGAACCGTACAGTCAATCTGTTAAAATCACTAAACGTTAAAAAGGGAGACACCCTTCTTGACATTGGTTCCGGAGCCGGTGAAAAATTAAAGATTTTAAAAGACAGACTCTCACTTGATGTTACAGGAATCGAACCCGATAAACGAGCAGCGTCAGTAGCAAAAGATCTTTTTGGCATTGAAATTATTAACGACACATTTTCAGCTGATAATTTTGAACCCGATACCTTTGATTTCGTCAGGATCAATCATGTCATTGAACACGTCCCCGATCCGGTTAAACTCTTAAACGATATCCATACCGTATTAAAACCCGGTGGCTGGCTTATCGGAGAGACTGAAAATATAAGCTGTTTAAGTTTCCGGGTCTTTAAGAAATACTGGGCCCTTCTTCACCTGCCCTATCATCTGGTTCTGTTTTCGAAAAAGACACTCAAAGCAACATTTCAAAACAGCCTTTTCAAAAAAGCCGCAATAAAAGACACCGGCGATCCACCGGCATGGTCGCTCTCTCTTCAAAATTATTTAAGACGGAATGATAAATCAGGCGATAGAAAATCTGCCAGAAT
>JQIA01000545.1_pt1 | contig 19343 bp, 16 predicted proteins | sample 811431 | NCBI WGS metagenome assembly JQIA01 (sample SAMN02998118, study PRJNA258478) | marine sediment metagenome | biome: marine; feature: seafloor; material: sediment; isolation source: oil-polluted sediment collected from 3 locations (0.5 km, 0.7 km and 0.9 km)... | place: USA: Gulf of Mexico ...
CAAAAATGGCACCTTATATTTATGGTGCGCGCGGTAAAATCCATATCATCAACTTAGAGAAAACATTGCCATTATTTAATGATGCATTGACTTTCATTAATAAGTTGGCTGCAAACAAAGGAACAGTTTTGTTTGTTGGTACAAAAAAAGCAGCACGCAAAACAGTTGCTGAAGAAGCAAAACGTTGCGGTATGCCATATGTTGACCATCGTTGGTTAGGTGGTATGTTGACTAACTTCGGTACAATCAAAAAATCAATTAATCGCTTAAAAGAACTTGAAGCGATGCGTGAAAACGGTGGTTTGAACCGTTTCAGCAAAAAAGAAGGTCTTAAATTCATGCGCCAGCTTGAAAAGCTAGAGCGTAGTGTTGGCGGTATTAAAGATCTTAAAGGGCCACCAGATGCTATTTTAATAATGGATGTTGGTTATGAAAAAATTGCAATTAAAGAAGCTGCGAAACTAGGTATTCCAGTTATTGGCATTGTTGATACTAACAATATGCCTAATGAAGTTGATTACATTATCCCTGGTAATGATGATTCAATTAGAGCGCTAACTTTATATTGCCAAAGTTTTTCTGCTGCAATTCTTGAAGGTAAAGCGAGTGTTATTAAAGAGCTTGTGAGCAATAAAGAAGTGGCTAAAGCAATTGAAAAAGCGGCGCCTGCCGTTGAAAAAACACCGGCTGCAAAATAACTCCTAGTCAATATAGGCAGGGTTTAAATGATTAAGTTGCCGACATTGTTATTTGCTTTGGCAACTTTAAGCTGAGATTTGAACGCCTCCTGACGGGGGCGTTTTTACAATTAATTATTAAGATAGGGGTTTGAAATGAGTGTAACAGCAGCGATGGTGAAAGAATTACGTCAAAGAACGGGTTCTGGCATGATGGAGTGCAAAAGAGCATTAGTTGAAACAGGTGGTGATTTAGAAGTTGCTATCGAGAATATGCGTAAGTCAGGTATGGCTAAAGCGGATAAAAAAGCAGGCAGAGTAGCGGCGGAAGGTGTTATTAAAGTGGCTACTTCTGGTGATGGCTCGGTGACATCAATTGTTGAAATTAACAGTGAAACGGACTTCGTATCTCAAGGTGATGACTTCCTTAATTTCGCAGCAGGTGTTGCAAATACCGCTGTTAATAATGACGTTGCAGACGTAGAAAGCTTGAATGACTTAGAGCTTGATGGCGACTCAGTGACTGTTGACAACAAGCGACGTGCGTTGATTGCTAAAATTGGAGAAAATATTAATGTAAGACGTTTTCATACAATTAAGACAGAAGGCAGTATTGTTGGTTCATATATGCACGGTATTCGTATTGGTGTATTGGTTGAGCTTGAAGGTGGTTCGGTTGAGTTAGCAAAAGACATTGCGATGCATGTTGCTGCTACGAACCCAATGTGTATTTCTGAAGCAGATGTGCCTGCAGAAGAAATTGAAAAAGAAAAAGAAATTTTTAAAGGCCAAGCTGCTGAGAGCGGCAAGCCTGCTGAAATCGTAGAGAAAATGATTGTTGGTAAAATTAGAAAATTCTTAAAAGAAATTACTTTACTGGGTCAGCCTTTCGTTAAAGATGGTGATGTGACTATCGAGAAGTTACTGAAAAACAATGGTGCAACTGTAAAATCATTTGTACGTTTTGAAGTAGGTGAAGGTATCGAGAAGAAAGAAGAGGATTTTGCTGCTGAAGTAATGGCTCAAGTTAGAGGCGAATAAACGATGACTGAACTGGCGTATAAGCGAATATTGTTAAAACTCAGTGGAGAGGCGCTTATGGGCGACTCTGCTGGCGGTATTGATGGTGCAACAGTTCTAAGGCTCGCTAACGAGGTTAAAGAGCTCTGTGACAATGGCGTCGAAGTTGGCTTGGTGATTGGTGGTGGTAATATTTTGCGTGGCTCAGAGATAGCGTCTGATGCACTTGATCGCGTCACCAGCGATCATATGGGTATGTTGGCTACGGTGATTAATGCACTGGCTATGCAAGACTCGTTAGAGTCATTGGGCCAACCTGTTCGCGTTATGTCGGCACTTAAAATTAATCAGGTTTGTGAGGATTTTAAGCGTCGTAGAGCGATACGTCATTTAGAGAAAGGGCGAGTGGTTATTTTTGCTGCTGGCATTGGTAACCCCTTCTTCACAACGGACTCGGCAGCGAGTTTACGCGGTGTGGAAGTAGATGCGGAACTTTTGATTAAAGCAACGAAGGTTGATGGTATTTATTCTGATGATCCAGTAAAAAACCCAGATGCGGAGTTTTACCCACGGATTAGTTTTGATGAGGCCATTGATAAGCGCTTGAACGTTATGGATGCGACAGCGTTGGTGCTTTGTCGCGATCACAACCTACCGTTAAGAGTGGTTAATATTTTTGATAAGGGCGCCATTCAGCGAGTGGTTGCTGGTGAAGATATTGGTACTTTGGTGGAATAGACATAGAGGTAATTATGATTGAAGATATAGTTAAAGATGCAAGCGTTCGTATGGGTAAATCGGTAGAGGCTTTTCAAAAGTCATTAACCAAAGTGCGCACAGGGCGTGCTCACCCTAGCTTATTAGAAGATATTGTTGTTTCTTACTACGATGTCGACACCCCTTTGAATCAAGTGGCTACGGTTAATATCGAAGATGCTCGTACTTTGTCGATTATGCCGTGGGAAGCTACCATGATTGGACCTGTTGAAAAAGCGATCATGAAGGCTGATCTAGGCTTAAACCCTGTAACGGCGGGCAATGTTATTCGTGTACCAATGCCACCCCTTACTGAAGAAAGACGTCGTGACTTAGTCAAAGTTGTACGTAATGAAGCAGAAAACTCAAAAGTTGCGGTGCGTAATATTCGCCGTGATGCGAACTCTGAGTTTAAAGAGGCGCTGAAGGAAAAAATGATCACTGAGGACGAACTTCGTGCTGGTGAAGATAGGATTCAGAAAACAACGGATTCGCATATTAAGGATATTGATAAACATCTTGCTCATAAAGAAGATGATTTAATGGCGATGTAGTTTTTTAATTAGCTAGTGCTCGCATAGAGTGCTAGCTAATTTAGTTAAGTTTTCATTTCTTTATTAACCTAAAGAGATGGCAGGGAATGATTGTGAGCGATAACTTGAGCAGTTCTAATCCACTCAGTATCCCTAGGCATATTGCTGTTGTTATGGATGGTAATGGTCGTTGGGCTAAGCAGAGAAATAAACCTAGAACATTGGGGCATAAAGCAGGCGTTGATGCCCTGCGAAAAACGATAGAAACCTGCGTCCGTTTGGAAGTTGAGGTTCTAACCGTTTTTGCCTTTAGTAGTGAAAACTGGTTGCGTCCAGCGAAAGAGGTAGATTTGTTAATGCGTTTATTTTTAACGACTCTTAAGCGCCAGTCTAAGAAATTACAAAAAAATAATATACGACTTAAAGTTATAGGGGATTGCTCTAGGTTTTCTCCCGCCCTACAAAAAAATATTAATGAAGTAGAATCTTTAACGCAGAGTAATGATGGTTTGACGCTGATTATCGCCGCTAATTATGGTGGGCAATGGGATGTTGAGCAGGCAGCCAGAAAGCTTATTGCAGCAGTGGATTCAGCAATTGAGCCAGCTGTAGAGTTGCAGTTGAAAGATTTTCTTACTACCTCAGATGTCGTTGACCCCGATTTATTTATTAGAACAGGCGGTGAAAAGCGAATTAGTAATTTTTTACTGATGCAACTGGCTTATAGTGAGCTGTACTTTACAGATACCCTGTGGCCAGACTTTGATGAGCAGAGTTTACTTGATGCGATTAACGATTTTTCTTCGCGCCAGCGTCGCTATGGGAAAACCAGTGAGCAACTTAACGAGCAGGAGTAATGGATGAGTAGTTTAATGCAGCGCTTACTAACGGCAATGGTGCTGGTTCCTGTTGTTGTTTGGGTGGTGTTATATGCACCGGATACGACGTTTTTATCAGTGTTGAGTACTATTGTTCTTATTGCTGGCTATGAATGGGCGGGGCTTAGTGGTTTAGCGGGCAGGTTTCAGAAGGCTGTTACTAGTGTTTGTATATTGGTTTTTGCTCATGTTTTATTGAATATAGAAGCTCAGCAACTAACGTACGTAATGCTTTTAAGTTTAGTGTTTTGGTTGTTAGTCACGCTAGCAATTATATTGATACCAAAGTACTTGCTGGCTATGAAGCGACAAGTGGTTGTGATGCTGTTATTGGGCGGGATTTTATTAAGTTTGACGCTTGTATCCATGTTCCAATTGAGACAGGGGTTTAATCAAGGCGCTGATATTTTGATGTACCTACTGTTATTGATATGGGTTGCTGACAGCGGGGCTTACTTTGCTGGACGGACGTTGGGAGTGAATAAATTATCTGCCATTATTAGTCCGGGAAAGTCTATTGAAGGCGTTGCTGGAGGTTTGTTAAGCTGTTTTCTGCTTTCTGTATTAGCCGCCGGTTATTTCGAAGTAAGCAATATTGCTGGCTTTATTTTCTTGTCGTTATTGGTTGTTATTGTGTCGGTGTATGGCGATTTGTTTGAGAGCTTATTGAAGAGACGTGCAAAGGTGAAAGATAGTGGCAATATATTGCCTGGCCATGGCGGGGTTCTTGATCGTATCGATAGTTTGATTGCTGCTGCGCCGGTATTTTGTGCGAGCTTATTATTAACGGAAATGTTTGTATGAAGTTAGTGAGTGTATTAGGTTCTACGGGTTCTATCGGTCTAAGTACACTGGATGTCTTAAGGTTGAATAAGGAATCATATGGATTGTTTGCATTAACCGCGAATAGAAATATAGAGCGTTTACTTGAGCAATGTATAGAGTTTAAACCACGCTATGCTGTGGTTCCTGATGCTGATCTTGCGGGTGCTTTTCAGCAAAAAATATCACAGTCCGATGCGGCGGAAACGGAAGTTCTATCGGGTATGGAATCGTTAGAATTTGTCGCTAAACATCATGCTGCTGATATTGTTGTTGCTGCAATTGTCGGGGCTGCTGGTTTGTTATCGACATTGGCGGCAGCTGAGGCAGGTAAGAAGCTGTTATTGGCCAACAAGGAAGCCTTGGTTATATCGGGTGATTTACTGATGTCCGCAGTTAAGGACAATAATGCAACGCTATTACCGCTTGATAGTGAGCATAATGCTTTATTCCAATGTATGCCTGCTGGCTATCGAAGTGGGCAAAGTGCGCAAGGGATTAGAAAATTAATTTTAACCGCTTCGGGAGGCCCTTTCTTGAACCTAGCTCAATCAGAATTGGAGCATGTTAGTGTAGAGCAAGCTTGTGCGCACCCTAATTGGTCAATGGGGCGAAAAATATCTGTAGACTCGGCAACGATGATGAACAAAGGGTTGGAACTGATAGAGGCCAGTTATTTGTTTGATATGCCTGCTGATTTGATTGAGGTGCTCGTTCACCCTCAAAGTGTTGTGCACTCGATGGTCGACTATGTTGACGGTTCAGTGTTAGCCCAGCTGGGTAATCCCGATATGAGAACACCTATCGCACATGCGCTATCGTGGCCTAAAAGGCAGCAAAGCGGTGTTTCTGCATTAGATTTTATGCTTAATAATCAACTGAGCTTTGAAGCGCCGTGTTATGAAAAGTTTCCATGTTTACGTTTAGCGTATGAGGCATTAATTGAGAAAGGTAGTGCGCCAGCTATTTTAAATGCGGCAAATGAAGTAGCTGTCGATGGTTTTTTGAATAAAAAAATTAGATTTACTGATATACCTAAGCTGATTGAAACGACCTTGCAACATTCTACGGTCGAAAAGGTAGATTCTATTGATACGGTACTGCGAGTGGATCGCTCTGCGCGCGATGTGGCGCTTCGATATATGGAGAAAATGTAATGCAGTTTATTATTTCATTGGTTTCATTTATCGTTGTACTCGGTATTCTGGTAACTATTCATGAGTTCGGTCATTTTTGGGTGGCTCGGCGTTGTGGTGTAAAGGTCCTTCGTTTTTCTGTTGGTTTTGGTAAACCAATATTTAAATTCAGACGGAAGAATGATCCAACCGAGTATGTGATTGCCGGTATTCCACTGGGCGGTTATGTCAAAATGTTGGATGAAAATGAGACGGATGTTGCTGAAGAAGAAAAGCACTTGGCATTTAATAACAAGCCTTTATTGAGCCGGTTTATGATTGTCTTGGCGGGGCCAGTCTTTAACCTATTGTTCGCATTCATTGCTTTCTGGTTGATTTTACTCCTAGGTGAAGAGGGTCTAAAACCTGTTATTGGCAGTCTTGATAAGCAAGGAATCGCTATTCACTCGACTGTTGAAGTAGGCGATGAAATAGTGAGTGTTAATGGTAGACCGGCCCCTATTTGGCGAGTTGCAGCGGGTTTAATGACGAGTGAGATGCTGGATAAAGGGACGTTTGAGCTGACGGTAGCTAAGCCTGGTGGGCAACTCAATACGGTTGTATTAGATATAGGTAGCGCTGATTTACCCGAGGCGACTGATGCGTTAAACCGAGTTGGTATTGTGCCGCGTACACCGGTATTACAAGCAGTGGTTGGAGAGCTAGTAAAGGGAGAAGCTGGAGATAAGGCTGGCTTGCTTTCTGGTGATTTAATTGTATCTGTTAATCAAAAAGAAGTTAATAGCTGGGCTGAATTGGTTGCTGTAACGCGGGCTAATGCGGAGTCACCGATGGAAATTGTTTTATTGAGGGCAGGGCGTCCTTTAGAATTAACGCTGGTACCAAAAGGAATTAAAGAGGGCTCACAAAGGATTGGGCGAATTGGAGTTGCGCCGCTAATTCCTAGTGATTTACGCAGTGATTTTTATGCTACATACTCCTTAGGTATGTTTGATGCTATTAGTGAAGCAGCTAAGCAAACCATTAGCTATTCTTTATTAACTGCAAAAATGATCGGTCGAATGATGATTGGTCAGGCGTCATTAGAAAACTTAAGTGGCCCTATTAGTATTGCTCAGTATGCGGGCAAAACAGCGTCGATAGGTTTGGTGGCATTTTTAAAATTCTTAGCTTTTGTGAGTGTTAGCTTAGGGGTGATGAATTTATTACCTATTCCAATGCTGGATGGTGGTCATTTGGTGTTTTATATCATTGAAGCAGTTAAAGGGAAGCCCGTTTCAGAAAAAGTACAAGCTGGCTTTATGCGTATAGGTATGCTGGCATTAATGAGTTTGATGCTTATAGCGGTATTTGTCGATGTTAACCGTTTAATGGGTTAAGTAAAATACGTATTGAGTCGACTAGGTGTTTTATCTATACTGACTAACAATAAATAAAATTAATAAAAAATTAAGTATCCTGTGACAAAAATAATTAAACATATAGTTCAACGTTCTTTACTTGTAACATTAATCCTTGTTTCCAGCTTAGTTATGGCTGGGGAGTCTTTTGTTATTAAAGACATTAAGGTGAACGGCTTGCAACGTATTACGGCAGGTGCAGTTTTTAATGCTTTAACCATTAAGCTTGGAGATGAGTTTAACGAAGAAAGCTCGGGTGAGGTTATCCGTGAACTATTTCAAATGGGCTTTTTTAGTGATGTAAGTATTAACCAGGATGGGGGTGCTTTAATTATCAATGTTCAAGAGCGCCCTGCTATTACCAGTATTGAATTAGATGGTAATAAAGATATTGAAACTGAACAGTTATTGGAAGCATTCAAAGACGTAGGGATGGCTGTCGGTCGCGTCTTTAACCCTCTAGTGCTAGATAAGGTTAAAAAGGAATTGCTACAGCAGTATTATAACAACGGCAAGTATTCAGCAACTGTTGATACTAAGGTGACTCGTTTAGAGCGTAATCGCGTGACGGTACTTATTACTGTGGTTGAAGGTTCTGCAGCCAGCATTAAAAAAATTAATATTGTTGGTAATAAATCTTATGAAGACGATGAAATACTCGATTCTTTTGAGTTGACAGGTCCAACACTCATTTCCTTTTATACTAATAGTGACCAATACTCTAAACAGAAGCTGTCTGCTGATATAGAACGGTTGAGTTCGTTTTACCAAGACCGAGGCTATATCAACTTTAAAGTTGAATCGACACAGGTATCCATTAGTCCTGATGAAAATGGTATTTATATAACAATTAATGTTAATGAAGGCGTTGTACATAAGATTAGTGAAGTTAAGCTGGCTGGAGAGCTGGTGGTAAGTCCGGATAAGCTGATTCCTTTTGTAAGCGTACAACCTGATGATACATTTTCAAGAAAGAAGGCGACTCAAACATCAGAAAGCATTACAACGTTACTGGGGCATGAGGGCTACTCGTTTGCCAACGTTAATATGATTCCTGAGATTGATGAGGAAACGTCAACGGTTAAAGTAACCTTCTTTGTGGACCCTGGTAAACGAGTCTATGTCCGCCGTGTCATTATGGAAGGCAATGTTAAAACGAGAGATGAAGTTTTAAGACGTGAAATTAGGCAAATGGAAGCAGCTCCAATCTCAACGCTACAAGTAGAACGTTCAAAAGCTAGGCTGTCTCGCTTAGGTCATTTTGATGAGGTTGATGTGGAGACACCAGCAGTGCCAGGGACAAGTGATCAAGTTGATGTTCGATATACCGTGAAAGAAAAATCATCCGGTAATATTATGGCGGGTGCTGGTTTTTCACAATCACAAGGCTTAGTGTTAAATGCGAGTATTAGTCAGAATAACTTTTTAGGAACAGGCAAACGAATGAGTGCCAGTTTCAATAATAGCGATGTAAATACGGTTTATAGTTTAGGTTACACGAATCCTTATTACACTATTGATGGAGTTAGCCGAGGTTTTAATATTAGCTATCGTACAACCGATGCAGAAGAAGCGAACACCTCAGACTATTCAACAGAAACATTTAATACGGGTATTAACTTTGGTTTACCAATCAACGAAAGGGATAGAATTGGCTTAGGCTTAGATATTGAGTTTACTTCGCTTGATATTGACGAGAGCTTGGTGGTGAATAGAATTAGTGACTTTGTCCGTGATAACGGGGACTCTTATACAAACTTAAAGTTTTCGGCAAGTTGGGGTACAGATAGCCGTAATAGAGCTGTTTTTGCAAATAAAGGTGGCTCAAAACGTTTGTCAGGCATGGTAACTGTGCCGGGTTCAGATCTTGAGTTTTATAAGCTAACTTATAATCAAAAGCATTATTTCCCTGTTACTAAGCATACAACGTTGTACTTGAATGGTGATTTTGGTTATGGTGACTCATACGGTGATGTAGAGTCTTTACCATTTTTTGAAAATTATTATGCGGGTGGTAAAAACTCTGTACGTGGTTTTGCAGATAATACGTTAGGCCCAAAAGATGAGTTTGGTGATGCGGCCGGTGGTAGTGTTAAGTTAGTCGGTAATGTTGAATATATTTTTCCAGTACCTTTTATGCCTGAAAGTAAAACAGTCAGATTAAGTACATTTATGGATGCCGGTAACGTTTTTGATGATGAAATTGATGCAGGTGATTTACGTTATTCAGTAGGTGTGTCGGCAAAGTGGTTGTCACCATTTGGTGCGCTATCGGTTAGTTTGGCAATGCCTTTGAATGATAATGATGACGATGAAGTTCAAGTGTTCCAGTTCGCTTTCGGATCTGGTCTTTAATGTTAAGATTTAACCCTTTAGGAGATAAAAGTTGAAATTTATTAAGCAGATTTTAATAGCGAGTGTTATCGCTATTGCTTTAGTTAGTTCTGTACAGGCCGCTGAGGTTAAAGTTGGTTTTGTTAATGTTGCGAGGATTTTAGAAAAAGCACCTCAGGCTGAAAAGGCCAAGATAGCCTTAGAGAAAGAGTTTTCTCCTCGAAATAAACGCTTATTAGCGAGCCAAAAAGTCATTAAAAAATTAGATGAAAAACTAGCTCGTGATGCAAAGTTGATGAGTGAAACGGAGGCACGTCGTTTACAACGTGATGTGCTGGAGAAGAAGCGCGCATTAAAACGTGATCAAGACGAATTTAGAGAAGACTTTAATTTAAGACGTAACGAAGAGCTAGCAAAATTACAGCGTCTTGTCTTTGAAGCTATTAAAGGGCTTTCTGAAGCAGAAAAATTCGACCTAGTGTTGCATGATGGTGTGGTATATGCCAGCTCAGCGGTTGATATTACTGCAAAGGTTCAACAGCGCTTAGCCTCTCTTAAATAAGTAAGGGTAGCTTGTCATTGAATATTTCTCTAGAAGAAATTGCTGCTGCAGTTGGTGGGAATTTAAAGGGAGACCCACAGCATAAAGTATGTGGCTGTGCGACACTGCCTTCTGCTAATGCAACACAGTTATCTTTTATTTATGATAAAAAATATTTATCAGCGTTAAAAGAAACAAAGGCGGGAGTGGTTATCTTATCTGCTGATTTCGCAGTGGATTGTCATGTTAATGCCTTAATTGTAGATAACCCTTATTTGGCTTATGCCAAAGCTGCGAGTCTAATTCACTCAACGGCTAAAGCCCCCAGATCGATTCACTCTTCAGCCGTTATCGGTAAGAATTGTAGTATTTCAGATAACTGCGTGATTTCGGCTAACGTTGTCATCGGTGATAACGTTTGTATAGGAAGTGGGGGGCGAATAGGCCCAAATTCAGTGCTGGGTGATGATATTGTTATTGGTGAAAATAGCCATATTGTTGCCAATGTTACTATTACTAGTGGGTGTCGAATTGGTAATGATGTCAACCTGCATCCTGGTTCTGTTATCGGCTCTGATGGGTTTGGTTATGCGCCAACAGAAAATAGAACATGGTGCAAAATACCCCAGCTTGGTCGGGTGATTATAGGTAATAATGTTGACATTGGTGCCAACACAACGGTCGATTGCGGTGCTTTGGACAACACTATTATTGGTAATGGCGTGAAAATTGATAACCTTGTTCAGATTGCGCATAATGTTGAAATAGGTGACCATTCGGCTATTGCTGGATGTACTGGTATTGCCGGAAGTACTAAAATTGGCAAGCATTGTACCTTTGCAGGTGGTGTTGGCTTGGTCGGCCACTTGACGATTGTGGATAATGTGCACGTGACGGGGATGACGATGGTCACCCATTCTATTAAGCAAGCGGGTGCTTACTCATCGGGTACGCCTTTTCAAAAGAATAGTGCGTGGCTGAAAAATGCAGTTCGCTTTAAACAGCTTGATGCCCTCACAAAGAAAATCAATAAATTAATTAAAACAAATAAGGAACATGATGCCTCACGATGATGTAAGAAAAGTAATGGAATTTTTACCACACCGTTATCCTTTCTTGATGATCGATAGAGTGGTTGAATATGAAGTAGGGAAACGCTTAGTGGCACTAAAAAACGTTTCATATAACGAACCTCAATTTACTGGGCATTTTCCACACAATCCTATTTTTCCGGGCGTATTAATACTTGAAGCGTTAGCTCAAGCAACCGGCTTACTGTCGATGAAAACGTTGACTGACCAAGGTGAGAACTTCGGTGAGTATTATTTAGTTGGCGTAGATAATGCGCGATTTAAACGTTCTGTGGTACCCGGTGATCAGTTGATGGTTGAAGTTCTTTACAAGAAGCACCGACGCAATATCTGGTCATTTGAAACAAAGGCGACGGTTGATGGCGAACTTGTTGTTCGAGCCGATATTATGTGTGCCTCAAAGGAATCGACTAAATGATTCACCCAACGGCCATTATCGACCCAAGCTCATCCATTGCTGACGGTGTGAGCATTGGGGCTTATTCCGTGATTGGGGCAAATGTTTCAATTGATACAGGAACAGCCATTAATTCGCACGTGACGATTAATGGCACGACTAGAATTGGTAAAAACAATCGTATTTATCAGTTTTCTTCTATTGGAGAAGATCCGCAAGATAAAAAATATGCGGGAGAGCTTTCTTATTTAGAAATTGGTGATAATAATGAGATTCGTGAGTTTACCAGTATTCACCGTGGCACGACTCAAGACAAGAATATTACTAAAATTGGTAGTAATAACCTGTTGATGGCATATTGTCATGTTGCACATGATTGCGTCATCGCGGACGATGTTATTTTAGCGAATGCGGCATCACTGGCTGGGCATGTACATGTCGGTCAGAATGTTATTTTAGGTGGCTTTTCAATAGTGCATCAGTTTTGTCATTTGGGCGATCATTGCTTTTCAGCAATGGGCAGCGCCATTACCAAGGACATTCCTCCGTTTGTTATGGTTGGCGGCCGTCCAACTAAACCACATGGGATTAATGCGGTTGGTTTGGATCGTCGAGGTTTTTCTAAAGAGGCTATTCTACAAATAAAACGAGCTTATAAAACCTTGTATAAGTCGGGCCTTAAACTTGTTGATGCCAATAAAGAGTTAGCTGAAATGGCTAAGGATCAACCTGAGCTTCAAGTGATGGTTGATTTTCTTGAAAATTCGAGCCGTGGAATCATGCGTTAAGCAAAAAATGATTTAAATGGTTTGTGCCTGTGAGCCATGTTGTTTTTCTTTTATTATTCGTTTTACTATTGGATCCTATCTGCAGTGACAAATACGCCTATAAAAATCATGATGGTTGCTGGGGAGCACTCCGGTGACATTCTTGCTGCCGGTTTAATTAAGCGCTTACGTGAAATGTATCCCAATGCGGTTTTTTCAGGCATTGGTGGCCAACGGATGCAAGCGGAGGGTTTTGAAAGCTTGTACCCGATGTCCAAGCTGTCTGTTTTTGGCTTATTTGAAGTTCTTAAACACCTGCCCGAGTTACTGCGTATTAGAAAAGATCTTAAGCAACAAATTTTGGCTGAGCAGCCTGATGTGTTTATTGGTATTGATGCGCCAGATTTTAATTTGAAACTTGAGCGAGATCTGTTTAAAAAAGGCATTAAAACCGTACATTATGTGAGTCCTACGGTGTGGGCTTGGAGACCGAAGAGAATAAAGAAACTGATTGGTTCGTTAAATGCTTTGCTTTGTATCTTCCCGTTTGAAGAAACTTATTTTGAGAAAACAGGAGTCCCTGCGTTTTTTATTGGGCATCCTCTAGCGGATGAATATGCTGCTTTGTCTGGCAATGAGTTGCTAGATAAGAAGCAACCGCTGAATACTACTAATACCGTGTTAACAATAATGCCGGGAAGTCGACAGGGCGAACTTAATCGGCACAGCCTTATTTTTATACGTGCCGCAGAAATTTGTGCGCGTAGCATCCTAAACTTAAAAGTTCTAGTTCCTATGCCCGATCAGTCAGCAGCAGATGTGTTTTCAGCTATTTATGATGAATCAGCGATTGAATTAGATTTAGATGTTCAGCTAATGTCATCGAGCAAGATGATTGCTCAGTCTGACTTGGTTTTGGTTGCTTCTGGAACGGCAACACTTGAGGTTATGCTATTAAAGAAACCGATGGTCGTGGCTTATAAATTATCTCCATTAACAACATGGGTATTCAAAACTTTTGATTTACTAAAAGCGGCGTTCGTTTCAATGCCTAACCTTATTGCCAATAAACCGCTCGTTAAAGAGTTTTTACACGAAAAAGTAACGCCTGAAGCACTTGCGGAAGAACTTATTCGTTTGCACACAGATAAGTTATCAACACAAAGTATGGTGGCTGAATTTAGTGAGATGTCTCGTAGCATTACTCGTGATGCTGATAAGCAAGCGGCTAGCATTGTTAGCCGTGTTATTTCAGGTGAGATTTAGTCTTGAGTAATTTAATCGCAGGTTTGGATGAGGTGGGTAGAGGCTGTATTGCTGGCCCTGTTGTTGCCGCTGCCGTTGTATTAGATCCTAGTCGGCCCATTCCCGGTTTGGCAGATTCTAAAAAACTGACTGAAAAGAAGCGTAATGAGTTGTCGGAACTCATCATAGAGCATGCACTAGATTGGTCTATTGCCCGCGCTGAGGCGATAGAAATTGATGAGATTAATATTTTACAAGCGAGCTTGCTTGCGATGAAGCGTGCTTTTAATGGCTTAACGGTTGATGTTGATTTTGCACAAGTTGATGGCACTTTTTACCCTGATATTGATGCGCCGGGTGAATGTATTAAGGGTGGTGATGCGTTAATTGAAGAGATTTCAGCGGCATCTATTATCGCTAAGGTGTATCGCGATCAACATATGTTTGTTCTTGATAGTCTCTATCCCGGCTATGAACTTTCAAAGCATAAGGGCTACCCAACGCCAGCACATAAAAAACTAGTCGCCAATAAAGGTGTGATTAGCATTTACCGGCGTTCTTTTGCACCCGTTAAGGCGCTGCTAACATGAGCGAAGACGTGAAGTTTATTCACTTACGTAACCATACTGAGTATTCCTTAGTTGATGGGATTATACGAGTGAAACCACTGGTTAAACGTGTGGCAGAATTATTAATGCCAGCGGTTGCTGTGACAGATAATGTCAATATGTTTGCTGCGGTTAAGTTTTACCGTGCCGCACTGTCTGCAGGTATTAAACCTATTTTAGGTGCGGATATCCTCATTAAGGATGAGAGCGACCAAAAGAAGCCCTTCACGGTAACCTTATTAGTACAAAACCAGCGCGGCTACTTAACCTTGTCAGAGCTAATATCAGAGGCTTATTTGCACGGACAAGAAAAAGGCGTGCCTTACTTAACTAGTCAAAAAATCTTTGATAATAATGAGGGCTTGATTGTTTTATCAGGCTGCCTTGATGGCTTATTTAGTCTTGCTGCATTATCAAGTGATGATGAGGCTTGCACGCAAGTTGTGACTCGCTGGCAGCAGGTTTTTGGTGATAGATTTTATTTGGAAGTTCAGCGTGTTGGACGTCCTGCTGAAGAAATTATCATTGCTAAAATGCTTCAGTTGTCACTGAAACATCAGATTGCGATGGTGGCAACAAATGGAAGCTGTTTCTTAAGTCAGGCTGAATTTGATGCGCATGAAGCGAGAGTGTGTATTAACCAAGGACGCGTACTATCGGACAGTCGGCGGGTTAAAACGCATACCGAGCAGCAGTACCTAAAAACTCAGGATGAAATGCTGGAACTGTTTTCAGACTTACCTGAGGCGATAGAGAATACGGTTGAAATTGCTAAGCGCTGTAATGTGGTATTAAACCTAGGTGAAAACTTTCTGCCAGACTTTCCTTTACCGGAAGGATTAACGATTGATGAATACTTTGCACAGTTAGCCGAAGAAGGTTTAAAAAGGCGAATCGAGGAAACATCGGCCCGCATAGACTTTGATGATGAAAAAATAGCGTTATACCAGGCCCGATTAAAGCGTGAGTTAGATGTGATCTGCCAAATGGGTTTTCCTGGTTATTTCTTGATTGTGGCTGACTTTATTGAGTGGGCTAAAAATAATGATGTTCCGGTTGGCCCAGGACGTGGTTCAGGCGCTGGCTCTATTGTTGCCTACGCCATGCGAATTACTGATTTGGACCCGATGGAGTTTGATCTATTATTCGAACGTTTTTTGAACCCTGAACGTGTATCAATGCCTGATTTTGATGTCGATTTTTGTATGGATGGGCGTGACCGAGTTATTAACTATGTGGGCGAGAAATATGGCCGAGATAAAGTGTCGCAAATCATCACCTATGGCAGCATGGCGGCAAAAGCGGTTATTCGTGATGTTGGCCGTGTTTTAGGCCACCCCTATGGTTTTGTTGATCGCTTAGCAAAGGCGATTCCCTTCGAGATTGGGATGACACTCACCAAGGCGCTTGATGAAAGCCCTGACCTTTTGAGTGCCTACCAAGAAGAAGATGAAGTTAGAGAGTTGATTGACCTTGCGCTACAGCTAGAAGGTGTTGCACGTAATGCGGGTAAGCATGCGGGTGGTGTGGTTATATCACCCAGCAAGTTAACTGATTTTTCGCCACTATATTGTGAGGAAGACGGCAGTAATTTAGTTACTCAGTATGATAAAGATGATATTGAAGCGGTTGGCTTGGTTAAGTTTGACTTTTTGGGCCTAAGAACCCTTACCATTATTGATTGGGCCTTAAAAAATATTAATGGGCGTCTGAAGGAAAAAGGCGAAGAGTTAGTTAATATTGATTTGTTACCCCGTGACGATCAGCCCACCTACGAATTATTAAAAAATTATCAAACGACAGCCGTTTTTCAGCTTGAATCTAGAGGTATGAAAGACCTTATTCGTCGTTTGCGTCCTGATTCATTTGAAGATGTGATCGCCTTGGTTGCTTTGTTTAGACCCGGCCCATTGCAATCGGGCATGGTGGATGATTATATTAATGTTAAGCATGGTCGTAAAAAAGCCGAGTATGCGCATCCTAGCCTTATACCTATTTTAGAACCGACCAATGGCGTTATTCTGTATCAAGAGCAAGTGATGAGAATTGCTCAGGATTTAGCGGGCTATAGCTTAGGCATGGCCGATTTGCTGCGTAGAGCGATGGGTAAGAAAAAAGCAGAAGAAATGGCTAAACAGCGTGAAATGTTTACCGATGGCGCTGTTAAAAATGGCGTTGAGCGAGATATCGCCACCTATATTTTTGATTTGATGGAGAAGTTTGCTGGCTACGGTTTTAATAAATCTCACTCAGCAGCGTATGCCTTAATTGCTTACCAAACCGCTTGGCTGAAAACACACTACCCTTCTGAATTTATGGCGGCAGTTCTGTCATCAGATATGGATAATACAGAGAAAGTGGTGACGTTTATTGATGAGTGTCGTGAAATGGGCTTGGATATCCTGCCACCTGATGTTAATCGCTCGAACTATCACTTTACGACCAATGAAGAAGGGCAAATTATTTATGGCTTGGGCGCTATTAAAGGGGTTGGTGAGGCAGCGATTGAATCAATTATTGAGCAGCGAAAAGTTGGAGGGACTTATGCCAGTCATGAAGACCTTGCCAGAAGAATTGATTTAAGAAAGGCTAATCGTCGTGTGCAAGATGGCTTAATACGGTCGGGTGCGTTAGATTGCTTTGATAGCAATCGAGCGCAATTGATGGATCGCTTGATTGGCGTTTTACAGGTTGCCGAACAACATAATAAAAGTGATAGTGTTGGGCAAAATGATTTGTTTGGTTTAAGTGTTGTTGAACCACCGAAAAGTGAAAAACGGCATGAAATAGAACCATGGACAGAGTATGAAAGGTTAAAAGCCGAAAAAACAACGTTAGGTTTATATTTAACAGGCCATCCTTTTGATTGTGTGAAAGAAGAAATGTTATCAATCGTATCGGGTAAATTATCGAGCTTACTCGATATGGAGTTATCGTCACCTAAGCAAGCGGGCGGTCAATACCGTCGTGCTAAAGGTAAGCCTGTTACTGCGGCCGGTTTGGTGCTTGAAGTTCGCACTAGACCGACAAAAAACGGCTCTAAAATAGCAACGGTCATGTTGGATGATGGTAGTGGGCGATTGGAGGCGGTTGCTTATAGTGAAACGTTTGACACTTATAGTGAGCTACTCGTTAGTGAGCAAATAGTGGTTATAGAAGGTGGTTTAGCGTTTGATGACTTCGCAGGTCAAAACCGATTGTCCATTGAAACGGTTATGACTGTTGAGCAGGCGCGCGAAAGGTTCATTAAAGACTTGTTGATCGAATTAAACCTATCCGATAATGAGCAATTAGAGACAATATCGCAGCTTGAAAAATTATTAGCACCCTATAAAGGTGGGGCATGCCCTGTTACTTTAAAGTTGCAGTTAAAAGGGGCGCAGGCTTTAATTAGACCGTCGGATGAATGGTTGGTAACGGTTAAGGATGCTTTGCTTGACGAGTTAAAAAAAATATTGCCAGAACAACAAAAAATGGTTCGGTATTGATTACTGCTAGCTGATTACGGCTAGTCACGATAAAATAGGCTTATGAATATAAATTATTTAGATTTTGAACAACCCATTGTTGAACTTGAAGAAAAGCTTGAAGAGCTTCGGCGGGTGGGTACTGATAATGAAATGGATATCCAGAAAGAGATCGATCGCTTGCAAGAAAAGAGCCTTTCTCTTACTGAGTCGATATTCTCTAAGTTAAGTGATTGGCAGATTTCAAAGCTATCACGTCATCCTAAAAGACCGTATTCTTTAGATTATATTGATGGGGTTGTGGATGGATTTATTGAGCTGCATGGTGATCGACACTATGCTGATGATGCCGCAATTGTTGGTGGTTTAGCTAGATTGGATGGTTTACCTGTGATGGTGATTGGTCACCAAAAAGGCCGCGCCACGAAAGAAAAGTTAAAGCGTAATTTCGGTATGCCTAGACCGGAAGGTTATCGTAAAGCCTTGCGCTTAATGAAAATGGCAGAGCAGTTTAAATTGCCTATTATTACTTTTATTGATACGCCGGGCGCTTACCCAGGGGTTGGTGCAGAAGAGCGTGGGCAAAGTGAAGCTATTGCGCGTAACCTATTTGAAATGGCTAAGCTAAGAACACCTGTTATTAGTATTGTTATTGGTGAGGGCGGCTCTGGTGGAGCCTTGGCATTAGGTGTTTGCGATAAATTGTTTTTATTGGAATACAGTACGTATTCAGTTATTTCACCAGAAGGTTGTGCGTCTATTTTATGGAAAAGCTCCGAAAAAGCCTCACAAGCAGCAGAGGCGATGGCAATAACTTCAAGCAAGTTGCTTGAACACGGTCTTATTGATGGAGTGATTGATGAGCCGTTAGGCGGTGCTCACCGTGATGTAGCGTTTATGAAGAAACAAATAAAAACGACGTTATTAAAAGAAGTGGATGCATTAGGTGCAAAATCTATTGATGATTTATTAACGGAGCGTTATGCGCGTTTAATGAGTTATGGTCGGTTTACTGAATCTTAATTTTAGCGGCGGCCACGACGTTTAAGCTTCTCCATATTCACAAGGGATCTTTTCTTGCAGAAGCTTATTACGACAGTTGAGAGCTACCTTTCATCAGTAAAAAATATTACAGACGTTATTATTGCTTATAGTGGCGGAGTAGACTCTCATGTGCTATTACACGTCTGTTCAACGCTGAAAGGTTCTTTTAATTTCAAAGCTATTTATATTGATCACGGTTTACATGAGGACTCCAAAAAATGGAGTGCTCACTGCCAACATACCGCAGAAAGCCTAAGCATTAATTTTATTTCTGAGGCAGTGAATGCAGCCAATGTTAATGGTGATGGGCCGGAGCAAGCGGCAAGGCAAGCGCGTTATGCTGCTTTAAGTAAACACTGCTCAGACAATACATTGTTGTTGGTTGCTCAACATCAAGATGATCAGGCTGAGACATTGATGTTGCAGCTACTTCGCGGAGCAGGGGTTAAAGGTTTGGCGAGTATGCCAAGGCTTGCCGCTTTTGGTAAAGGGTATCTTGGTAGGCCCTTTTTAGAGCTGAGCCAACAAACTATATTGGACTATGCTGCGCAACATCAATTGAGTTGGGTGGAAGATAGTTCTAACCTTGAGCTGACCTACGATAGAAATTTTCTCCGCCAGCAAGTT